>Ga0209723_1000040_pt1 | contig 252374 bp, 188 predicted proteins | sample BiotimSIPDNA_2_FD_185750 | JGI IMG/M metagenome (GOLD analysis project Ga0209723, IMG submission 185750) | Anaerobic biogas reactor microbial communites from Washington, USA - Biogas_R2 time_0 SIP DNA (SPAdes) (version 2) | ecosystem: Engineered > Bioreactor > Anaerobic > Unclassified | place... | reverse complement strand
TTCCCGGCGGAACACCGGAACAGCGGAACACGGCCCCTCAGCGAGCGAGCGGCAGAACCCAGAGAGCGGCCAGGCGGCCAACAGCGAGCCGCCCCTCCATGCCCGCCGCCTGCTGCTGAACAGACCAACACCAACGCAACGGACAAGCGCTCGCTGCACATCCAGCAAGCACACCGCAGACTAGCACTCATGAATGATGCGCGCTAGGCGTCGGGGGTCCCGCGAGCCTGGGCGTCCGCCTCGAGCTCGGCGACGCGCTTCTCCAGCTCCTTCACCGTCTTCAGCAGGTTGGGCACGCGCCTAAGTGATGCTTCAATGTACAGAAACTGGCGGTGCGGTCGAGCCGGCCAGCCACCGTAGGTCGCCCCTTCGGGGACGTTCCCGTAGACGGCAGAGGCTCCCGCGAGCTGGGCCCCTGCTCCGATGGTCACATGGTCGCGGACGCCCACCTGCCCGCCGAGCACGGCGCCATCCCCCACTGTGGTCGAGCCCGCGATGCCACAGCATGCGCAGATGAAACAGCAGCGGCCGACCTGCACGTTGTGCGCGATCTGCACCAGGTTGTCGATCTTCGTGCCCGCCCCCACTCGCGTGAAGGATCCAGGGAGGGTGCTGCGGTCGATCGCCGTGAGTGCCCCGATCTCGACGTCGTCACCGATCTCCACGCCCCCGCGCTGAGGCACCTTAGTGAGGCCGGTTGGCTGCGGCTCGTAGCCGAATCCGTCGGCCCCGAGCACCGAGCCGGCATGGATCCTCACCCGATCCCCTAGCCGCGTCCCCTCGATCAGCATGACCCGCGGGAACAGCCTGCATCCCGCCCCAACCGAGACTCCGTCATCCACGAAGCAGCCGGGGCCCACCACCGTGCCAGCCCCGATCCGCGCTCGGCCGATGGTCGCGTGGGCCCCGACATGGACGTCCGGCGCGATGTCCGCCTCAGGATCGATAACGGCGGTCTCGTGGATGCCTGGCTCCGGCTGCGGCTCAGGGTGCAGGACCGCGAGTAGCAGGGCGAGCGCCAGCCGCGGCGACTCGACCCGGATCACCGGTCGGCCACCGCAGTCCACGCCGTGACGCGCCACGACCGCTGATGCCGACGCATCGGCGGGCACGGGCGTCTCTTCGCGCCACACGATGATCTCACCGACCGCCGACGCCGCCGGATCGCCCACCGCCTCGACCGTGACGTCCCCGGGGCCCTCCAAAGCTCCGCCTAGCACCTTCGCGAGGTCCGCCAAGCTATGGCTCACCAATCTCACCCGCCCTATCTGTGCCGATGCGTGCGCGCCCATAGAACCGTGCTAGCAGATCCGCCACCTGCGCGGTGTGGTCTGGCGCACTCCCGTCGAACCGGAGATCCAGGCCCGCTGACCGCGCCAGGGTCTGTGAGTCACGTCGCGTGGACTCGATGATCGTCTGGAGCAGGCCGACATAGCGCTCTATCAGGGCCAACCGCTCGGAGTCCAGTGGGTCGTCGCCCATCGCGACGACGGGATCGGCTGGCGCGGCTCCCTCGGACAACTCGCTCCACACCGGCTGATCCGGGCTGTACTCGCTCGCCAAACGCTCCAGGCTGCCACGGAAGTCATCCCTCGACTGCACGGCCGCCGCCAACTCCCGAGCGATCTCGCGGAGTCTGATATCCCTGGCGACCGCCAGTTCCAGGTCGCGGCCGTTGCCCTCGAGGGGCGCGTCCGGTTCCTCCCCGACGGCCTGCATCTCCGGCGTCTCCCAGGCAAGGTCTCGCCACTCCGAGCGGGCTCGCGCCTCCGCCTCGTCGGCCTCGAGCTCCAGCAGGCGAGTGAGGCGGGTCAGGTCGTCCGGGGTGCGATCTGGATCTCGTGTCGCGCCCGCCCCCATTTCACCTCGATAGGTCAGATCCACGTGCTGCCGGACCTCACTCTCGGCGGCCGAGGCCCACTCACTGGCCGGCGGAGCGGATCGCACGGGCGTCTCCCCGGTCACGGCGCTCGAACCGTCACCCGAGATGGGATCACGCGGTGGGCGCCGGTAATGGCGGTCCAGGATGGACTCGAGCGTCGGCCCTACATCAACGTCCTTTGGGGGACCGCTCTCTGGCCCCTCGCCAGGCGCCGAGCCGCCAGCCTCCGCTTCATCCAGGGACAACAGCTCCCGTCGGGCCAGCTCCTCGAGTATTGCCTCCTCCAGAGCGGGAGCGCCCCCAAGGTCCCGCCGAGCTATCTCGGCCTGGACCCACGCGGGGTGGAGGCGGGCCAGCGAGTACACGTCCGCCGAGGCAGCGATCAGCTTGGGCGGCTCCTCTGTGGGAACCGGAGGGCTCTTCATGCGGCACGAGCAGAGCGCCACGGTCGTCGCCAGCATCATGTACAGCAAGAGGGGGGAACGCGGCCCAAGGGCAGAGCCGCCGGTCCCCCCTCGATACGCACCCGGCGATGCGGTCACAGCGCGCTCTAGCTCCCGCCCCTCGTCGCCGGCGCAGCGGATCTGCCCAGGAGTTCGATGACGTTCTCCGTGATGTTCGTCCCGCCCCAGTGGGTGAGCACGAGGGGGACGGGCTGCAGGCCCCCCTCATCGTCGACTGGCTCCCAGACGATGAGAACGCTCTGCAGGCAGACCGTCGCGTTGATCGCGCGACACGCTTGTTCTATGGCTTGGTCCAGAACGTCCCGCACACTCGTGTACAGCTCCAGCTCACGCTGGTTGATCTCCGTGGCTAGGGACTGCGCGAGTTCCTTGATGGAGTCCTGGTTCAGGCGCTTCATCTCAGCCAGGCTACGGAGCTGCTGCTCCTCGTCCGCCGTCAGGCCCGGTCTGTCGATCAGGTCCAGGAACAGGATCTCGTTGCCGTCGTTGAGTGAGTACAGCCTGTCGAGCTCCGCGAGCTCCTCGGCCGCGAGCGTCTCGCCACGCACCTGGCGGATCTGGAGCGCCGCGGCCTTCGAGGCGTCCTCGATGGGCAGGTAGACGAAACCCGACCGCACGTTGTACTCATCGCGCTTCTGAGCCTCAAAGCGGCTCAGATCATCCTTTAGGCTGACGTAGGGCGCCGCGCGCTCCTGCACAGTGTATAGATCCAGGAGTGCCACATTCTGGGCCTGCGCGGCCGTCGCAAGCGCCGCCACCACGAAGGGGAGCGAGCGCGCAAGGCTGGTTCCATGACTCATGACTTCACTTCCGTCCTTGCCAAAGGGATCAGGGCCAAGACTCTCGGCCAGGTCCAGGCCGGGCCATTGAGCAACCTCGGTCACACCTGAGGGAGGCTCTTGGGAGATGTCCACTCCATCCAGGCGGGTGATGACCGCATCCGTGATGTCGCGCGCGCCCCAGTGGACGACCGGGATGTTCGCGGGCTGCAGCACGGACATCTCCGGGTCTACAGGCTGCCAGATCCGAACGTGGGCCACGCTGCACACCGTCGCCCCCACCGCCGCACACTCGGCCTCGATGGCGGCCTTCAGGTGCTGGTCTAGCAGCCCACTAAGCTCACTCTCGCGCTCGGACAGGCGATCCTGGAACCCCGTGCGCATCTCGTCCAGGGCCGCTCGGTTCGCCGTGCGGTATTCCCGAAGCTGCGCGAAACGCTCCTGGGCCTGGCTCGAAGGGGCGGGGTTCGCGATGTGCCGCACGAACTCGGAGTGGATCTCCTCCTCACGATTCTGGAGGGTGCGGACTTGATCCAGCTCCGCCTGAGTCATCGTTCCCCGGATCTGCTTCAGACGAAGAGCGGCCGCCTGCTGTGCCTCCTCGGGCGGCAGGTACTCGAACTCTTGGCGAGCCGCGAGTTCCTCCTGGAGCTCCTTCAGCAGGTTCTCCAGGCGCTCGCTGAGCTCGGCGAACACCTCGGACTCATCGCGGATGCGGTAGCTGTCCAGCGTTGCCAGAAGCTGGGCCTGGCTCGGCGCCAGCGGCGCCAGGACCCCCATCGCTATGAACCCGAGGAGAATAGGTCGGAATGTGCGCAAGATAATAGCCGTTCCTCTCGCGCGCGCCGGCGACCCCTCCCGGGTGGCCGGTCGCGCTCTAGAAGGTCTGGTAGAGGCCGAAGTGCGTCCGCGGGCCCTCGTCGCTCCACGCGAAGTCGAGTCGGATGGGACCCAGCGCGGTGGTGACGCGAACGCCGACGCCGTAGCCGAACTTCGGTGTCAACGTGCGGTGCTCAGATCGGTAGATGGTGCCATCGCTGGCGCGCCACTGGCCGCCGTAGGCGTCGCCGACATCCACGAACCCGACCAGCTGGATGTCATTCGGGTCATCGGAGCCGCCGAGGCCGTGCCGGTACTCCAGTGAAACGAGGAACTTGTTGGTTCCGAAGAACCTATCCTCGCGGTAGCCGCGTAGCCGCTCAGCGCCGCCAACCGTGAATGTCTCGTAGATGGGAACCGAGCCCGCAACGGTGCCATATGCCCCACGGAGGGCGATACGTCCCCTGCTCCCGACCTCGAAGAACCGCGTCCCCTCGGCCTCGAAGCGCGTGAAGCTATGGTCGCCGCCGAGGAGTCCGCCGGCCTGTTCGACGCCGACATCGATGCGCCCGCCGTGGGACGGATCGTAGATGTAGTCGCGGTTGTCGCGGCTCCACCGGACGGACAGGCTGCCCACCACGCCGCGCCGGAGCGCGGGGGCGATGATGTTGACCAGGCGCGGGTCCTGATTCACGACGCGCTCATAGCGGTACCGGGCCGATATCCATTGCGTCTCGTCCCAGTTCAGAGGATGACTGAGCCCGATCTGGCCACCCGTGCGGCTCTCCAGGGAGAGGTACTCGCCCGAGCCGACCACGGATACCGACGCCGTGCCGCGACGCTGCGACTTGTCATAGAGCGAGACTTCGAGGGATGTGTGGTCGTTGTCGAGCCACGGATCGAAGTAGGTGACATCGTAGACGTGGGTGGATCCGACCTCGGCCCTGGCCGACAACTGCTTCGCGTCACCGCCCAGGTTGCGCTCCATGTACTCGAGGAAGCCGACGAGGCCGTCGCGGTTGGAGTACCCCACGCCGAGGCTCAGGGTCCCGGTCTTCTTCTCCACTACGCGGATAACGAGGATCATCTCGCCCATCTCGACGCCGGCCTCGAAGTCCGGCAAGACGGTCTCGAAGATGTCCAGGTTCCGCAGTCGGTCCAGGTCCCGGAGAATAACGTCCGTCTCGAAGAGGTCCCCGACTTCCGTCTTCAGTTCGCGGAGGACGGTCTTCTCATCGGTCTTGTTCAGTCCCTCAACCTCGATGCCGCCCACATACATCTCGAGGACGGAGACTGCCAGGATTCCCGTGTCCCAATCGAAGCGCGTATCGTCCACGTCAGCCATGAAACCGGCATCGTAGTAGGCGCCCTTGACGGCCTCCGCGACGACCGGCTCCTGGGTGATGTTGTAGACGTTTCCGATCGCGATGTACTTGCTGATCTCCTGAACGATGACCTCGGTGGGGACGACGGTGTTACCTGTGACCTCGATCCCCATGACCTCGGGGTTCTCTGTGAAGTGGTAGACGAGGATCTTCATGTTCTCCTCGCCCGTATCCACCAGCTTGTAGTAGCTGAGCTCAGGTTCGGTCCGATAGGTCCCGAAGGTGATCAGGATCTCCTCGAGGTCATCCTGTGCCATCGCGCGATCGAAGGGTTGGCCGACCTCGTGGCGGATGAGCTGCCTCACCGCCGCCTCATTGGTCTTCTCGACACCCTCGACGTCAACGCCAGTAACGATGACTTCATCGTACTGGGCGACAGCCGGGAGCGCGCAAAGAATGGCCAGAACCGCAGTCCCAGCCAGGGACCACATCATTCGCCGCGTCGTCAGTCTCACCGTCGAAGCCCTCCCTAAGGGCCGCACTCGATTTAGCACGCGCGACCGACATTTCGCAAGTGGGCAAACTCTAACCTGCTATCGGTGCGCGGGTCAACAGAGTCTTTTTTATCAGCGACCGGTAGGCGCGCTCCGTGGCATCCTGTACGCAGCGGCTGACTGAGCACTGTTGTTCATATACCGTCCACATAGTGCGAGACCTTCTGTTTCAGTGCCACCCGGGCTCGGAACAGCCTGGATTTGACGGTCTCCACAGTCACTCCCAGGGTGTCCGCTATCTCCCGGTACGACAGGTCCTCGAGCTTCAGGAGCAGCACTGTCCGGTAGTCCTCGGGCAGGTCAGCGATCCCTTGCCGCAAGATCTGCCGCAATTCCTTACCTCGAACCACGCGGCCTGGTGAGAGGCTATCATCGGCGATGTCGGCCGTTTCCCCGATCTCCTCCCCCTCTCCCCCCCGAACGGGGGCATCGAGGGAGAACGCCTCAAACCGTCTCCGCGTCTGCCGGTGTCGGATGCGATTCTTGCAGACATTGATCGCGATCCGGAAAAGCCACGTCCTAACGTCAGCGTCGCCGCGGAACCTGTGCGCGGCAGCGAAGGCGTTCTCGAAGGTCTGCAGGGTCAGATCCTCGGCCTCATCGGGATCGCCCCCGATGTAGGAATAGACCAAGTTGTAGATCGACCGGTAGTTCTCGTCCGCAAGCCGGGTGAGCCGCTCACGGACCGACTCGTCGACGCGGTCAGCGGAGCCCACGGCCCACACGCCCTGTCGCGGATTGTCGGCACCCGGAACCACTGACCCTGCTCCCATCCGCCATGTCTGTGACGTCCCGCACAACCGCGGGGTTCCCCACAGGGGCGGCCATGGCGGCGCACCAGCTACGCCGAGCACATGATAGCACTGGCTACCTTCCATCCGGGCCGGCATGCCCCGATCGGACGGGGCTGGCGTCAACGGCCTACTCGAGTACCTCGATCTTGAGGGATCCGATCAACCCGATCACGTCCGTCATCGAGCTCACATCCCCCTCGGCGAACTTGATGTGGGTCGCGTCGACGGGCCACACGGTTGGGCGCGTGCTATCCACGGCGATCCAGCCCTCGCCATCAAGGTTGACCTCATTCCACGCATGGTAATAGAAGCCCGGCGCCCCGGGTTGGTTCCAGTAGACGATGCCAGCCGCGAACTTCGTCGGGATCCCCGCCGCCCGCGCCAGGCCCGCATACAGCGCCGCATAGTCACGGCACACCCCGCGAGGGTCGCTCAATACCTCGCTGGCCGATCGGATCGCCCCCACCGACGCATCCGACCGAACCAGCCTATGCACACCCTCGCCCAGGAGCCTCGCCATCTCAACGGGCTCGTCAACATCGCCCAGGATCTCCTCGGCCTTCGCGATGATCGCGGTGTCGCTCGCCTCGATCATCGCCGTTGCCGCTAGATACTCGGCCGGGCTGTCGGGCAGCCCCCCCTCCACCGTCGCGGGGACCGGCGGCACCCTCACCGTCACCGTTGCCGTGTAGCGACCATCCTCCTGCTTCTCGACCTCGGACCATGTCTGCCGCTCATCGGTGATGAGGACGTCGGCCGACGGGATGCCCGACACGCGAAGCTTCAGGTCCATGCGGCGGTCCGGTGAGCTGATCGGCTCATCTACCACGACCCGCGTATCCGCAGCCAGGTCCGGGGTATACTCCGCTCCCTCCTCCAGACCCGACAGCGCCATCTCTTCGGTCTCCCGTAGCATCTCCTGCTGAGCCGCCGGCGACAGCACCCGCACCGGCTCGCCCGTTACCTTGTCACGCCAGATCTCCATGCTACCGGTAACTCCGAGGGTGCCGGCTATGCGGTGGCAGTCGTACTCGGTGCCATGGACCGTGATCCGCTCCTCGCCCACCACCTTGTAGCTCCCCGTGATGAGCTGCATCATCATCGGTTCGAAGGCACGGAAGGCCATCTCGTCGCCGACCTCGGGCAGCGCGTCCCGCATCGCGAGGTCCGGGTCCACCAAGCTGGCCCCCTCGCCGATGGGGATCTCTCCCTCGGTCATGCCAGCCTTCGTCTTACGCTTCCACCGCACCGCCTCATCGCTGAACTCCGCCTCGACCACCTGGCTCAGGGTGCCTGACTGCTCGTAGTGCCCCCTCAACGGCGTGCCATCCGCGCTGTAGATCACCTGTTGCAGAATACCTTGGCGTACCGTCTGGCCCATCATGGAGATCTTGAGGCTGACATCGTTCACGAAGTACACCACGGGCTCGCCGCGCCACACGCCGTTGGAGACGGTCGTGTGCTGCCAGCCCGCCTTCGCCCCCGCCAAGTAGACACCGTAGTAGGTGTCGGTGGTAACCTCCAGGTCCGTGGGCGGCGACCACTCTTCACCCGATTCCGGCGGATCGGCCACCGTCACGGTCGCCGGAGCGCCTGCCGCTTGGGCGTCGACGCTGTCCGATTGGCAACCCATCATCATGCTGACCACGGCTATCAACAGGGTGACCTCCACCCAGCGGCAGCGCGTCATTCTGTCACAACCTCCCCTTGGTTGGCCTCCGCCCCCGCGTCGGCCTTCTCCATTGTGTCCGTGTCGAGCACCTCGATCCCAACGCTGCGGATCACCCGGCCCACCGGCACGAACGCTCGCACGTCGCCCTCAGTGAACTTGATGTGCGTCGCGTCAGCGGGCTGGCGCACTCCTGGCACCGCCAGAGTGGCGTCGATTGCCACCCACTCCCCGACCCAGACCTCGTTCCACGCGTGGAACGCGAAGGCGTCGCCCGCCAACACCTCATCGACATACAACGCCCCTACCGCTATGCGACACGGGATTCCCGCTGCCCGAGCTACCCCGCACATGAGCGCCGCGTAGCTCCGGCAAGCCCCGCGAGGCTCCTCCAGCACTTCGAGCGACGAGCGAAGAAGGGGCTCGTTCATGTCCGGCGTCATGGTGTGATCGACCCACTCCGCGATGTCGCAGGCCACGATCCACGGGTCCGTCTCGTCCCCCGCCAGATCCTCGGCGATCTTCACGAATCGTGGGTCATCGGATTGGATCGTCGCCGTGCTCTCCAGGAAGGGCTGAACCTCCTCGGGCACTCCCTCACCCAGGGCGGGCCGCACCTCCGGCGGACCCAGGGCGCGGACCGTCAGCGTGCCCTCCAGACTGCCGTCTGGCGCCTCTCTGATACCCTCATAGCTCTGACGCCGATCCTCGATGAGCAGCCGCTCGCGATCGATCCCCGTCACTCTCACCGTCAGCTCCGCGCATGCTCGCGGATTGGGGATCCGGAGCCCCGGGCGCACGGCAGTGCCCTCGATGAGGTCCGGCAACTCCTCCAGTCCGGACGCTTCGCCCGCCGCGAACTCCGCCGCTCTCTGGGCAGACACGCGCTCCAGCGAAAGCTCCAGCGCTCCCACGAAGTAGCTCGAACGGACGATGTAGCCGTCGTCGTCCACCCAGTGGGTCGTCGGACCCACCGCTTCCGAGTCGATCTCCAGCCGCCATGCCTCCATCGTTTGCCCCGAGACCGATATCGGCTCCCGCCCCGCGTTGACCATGCTGACGGGCTGGATTGACAGGCTCATGGGGTCAAAGGCCCAGAGGGTCGCTGCCTCGTTCGTGGGCATGGCGGCAGGGTCGTAGAGATACTCGGGATCTCGCAGGCTGATCCCCTCGGGGATCTCCACCGAGCCGGAGGTCTCGTCGTCACCGGATCGGCGCACGTACTCCACACGGTCGGGGTAGTAGGTCGCGATCACCTGCTGGCCGGCGCCCTCGGCCGCCCCCATCCCCGACTCCAGTCGCAGCGGGTCGCCATCGAAGGTGGTGTAGCTGAGGGCGCTCTCGCTGACCGTCACACTTGTGCCCATGAGGTTGAGGTGGATGCGGGCGCTGGACTCGTAGCCCTGCACCCTCTGCCCCCCGAGTTCGGTGGGGAAGTACCGCCGGTGTTCGAGGCCCACTGGCATCGGCGCCTCGCCCTCGACCGACAGGTACACCAGATAGTGGCCCTCCCACTCGACTGCCGGCTGCGCCCACAACGGGAGAGCCATGAGCGCGCACCAGGCGCACACGAGAAGGGCATGGAGCGATGATCGTGATCCCATTCGTTCCCCTCTTGATCGAGGCTGTGTTCATGTGTACTACGCGCCAGTTGCCCAATGGTTGCGCGACCGGCGCGGATCACGTAAGGAACCCCTGCAACCTGAGGTAGCGCATGACTACATCGCGGAAGTCCATATCCGTTGTTACGAGGGTGTAGTTGGCCCGGTGCCGGAAGCACCAATCACGAAGGTCCGCGTTGTGGGCGCTCACCCGTTCGCGGTAACGGCGCACGGCGGCGGGACTCATCGTGACCTCTCGCTGCTCGCCCGTTTCCGAGTCGAGCAGCAGCAGGTCGCCCTCCATTCCCGGGTCCACCTCGGCCGTATCCATAACCTGGAGGCAACCAATGTCGAAGCCGCGGCCTACGATGGGCGCCAGGGCGTCCTTGTAGCCTTCCTGGAACAAGAAGTCCGAGATGACGATGAGCACGCCCTTGCGTCGCGTGGTCACGTTGAACTCCCGCAGGGACCTTCCGAGGTCGCTGGGTCCCATGGGCTCGCGCGCCGCTAGGAAGTCGAACAGCGGGTAGATACTCGACTTGCCGCGCTTGGGTCCGAAGCGGTGGGTCAGCCGGTGACTGAAGGTGCAGACTTGGACGCGGTTCAGGCTCGTGAGCGCGATGTAGGCGAGGGCGGCCGCCAGCCGTTGGCCCGTCTCGAACTTGCTTGGCTGGCCGAAGGACATGGACAGGCTCTCATCGAGCAGGATGTAGAGGAACAGATCCTCCTCCTCCTCGAACAGGCGCAAGTAGAGCCGATCCAGCCGCCCGTAGAGGACCCAGTCGATGTACCTGAAGTCATCTCCGGGCACATACTCGCGATAGTCCGCGAACTCGATGGAGGTGCCCCGCTTGGGCGACCGCTTTTCGCCCTTCAGGGCACCCTTGAAGGGCCGCTTGACCGCGATACTGAGTCGCTGGAGGTTGCTCAAGAACTGGCGGTCGAAGATGTCCGTCTTGCGCGCCACGACGACTCCTTCGCCCCGGCTCAGCTTGTCACCGGAGTGGCGGCCGGCAGATCCATATCCATGCTCTCGGGCGGTATCGTGGAGACCGATCCCAGGATCTCGTCGACCAGGCTATCGGTCTTGACCTCGGCGGCCTCGCCCTCGAAGTTCAGGATCATGCGGTGTCGAAGCGCCGGCTTGGCGACCTGCTGGATGTCCTCGTAGGCCACGTTATACCGACTCGCCATGAGCGCCCGAACCTTCGCCCCGAGGATGAGCGCCTGGGCCCCGCGTGGCGAGGCTCCCCAGCTCACGTACTGGCGCACCCCGAGCGGCGCCGACTCGTGGTCCGGGTGGCTTGCGAGCACGACCCGGACCGCGTAATCCAGCACGTGGCGCGCCACGGGCACCGACCGCACCAGCTCACGCATCGCGACGAGCCGCCGATCGTCGCAGACCTTGTTCAGGCTCGAGACGTCCTGGCCCGTCGTCCGCGTCATGATGTCTACCAGCTCCCCGCGGCCGGGGTACTCCACGAGCACTTTGAGCATGAAGCGGTCGAGTTGCGCCTCCGGGAGCGGATAGGTGCCCTCCATCTCCAGAGGGTTCTGTGTCGCCAGGACGATGTAGGGCTCCCACACCGCGTGAGTCACCCCACCCACGGTAACGCTGTGCTCCTGCATCACCTCGAGCATAGCCGACTGGGTCTTGGGCGTTGCTCGGTTGATCTCGTCCGCGAGGATGATGTTGGCGAAGATCGGACCCGGCTGGAACTCGAAGTACTTCTGCCCCGCCGCATCCTCTACCACTAGGTTGGTGCCCACAATATCCGCGGGCATCAGGTCCGGCGTGAACTGGATCCGAGAGAAACGCAGATCCAACACCCGGGAAAGGGTCCGGATGAGGAGCGTTTTGCCCAGCCCAGGCACACCCTCAAGGAGAACATGCCCGTCTGCGAGGAGACACGTGAGGACGGCGTCGATGACCTCTTGCTGGCCGACGATAACCTTGCCGATCTCAGCGCGCATAAGGGCGAAATCACGACGGAAGTCGCTGGCGGCCGATTCCGATCCCGCGGGCATGGACGTCCCCACTCTCATCGTGAGATGCCGCGATTATATGCCCCGGGGTCACGGTCTCCAACCGGCCACCGGGGGCGGCATCGGGCACCCAGCCTCAGCACGCGAGGCGGCGACGCCTAACCGCCGTCGTCGTGGCCCGCGTGGTCACCGGCCCCGTCGGGCACTGGCGCGCCGCCCGGGGCGCCCTTGGCAGACAGATCGACTGCGGGAGCCGGTGTGGGTACCGCACCGGGCGCGGGCGCGTCCTCGGGGCCAGCGATGGGAGGCGCTGTCGGGGCGGGGCCAGCATCGTGCCCACCACCGCCCTGGCTGTGGGTGTGGCTGTGCCCGATCTCCGGCGGCCGTTCCATGTTCTCTCGGAGGGCGTTCGCCGCCACCCATATGACGAGCCCCGCAAGCACGACGATGACAACGAGGCTGCCCACCAGCGCCTTGGGGTTCTTCCTCACCTTACCGCCGTCGTAATCCATGGCTCGCTTGCCTCCCTCCGCTATCCAGTGCCACACATCACGTGCTATGTGACAGCCGAATCCGGGCTACTGCCCCATCTGCTCGATCAGTTCCTGGAGTCTGCGGTTCGTCTCCATCTCATCCTGGAGTGCCCGGTTGCGCTCATCGAGCAGCTGCCCCAGGCTCCGAAGCATGGCCTTCGTATCCGCGGGTGTCTCTCCTTCGATGGAGGGAGCCTGAGTCTCCTCGATGGTCGCCGGCGGCTCCTGGCCCTCGATGTCCGAGGGCTCTGCGAAGGGCTCCGGCTCCGCCACCTCCTCCGCGGAATCGGGAGACGTGTCCAACTCCAGGCCCTCTAGCTTGCCGAACGCCTGCTCCAGGGCCGCCTCGAAGGACTCGGCCATCACGACGCCGGCCCTCTTCTCTAGCTCGCCCCCGACCTTGCTGCCGAAGACCACCACAACGCGTTGCAGGGTCGGAATGGCCTCGGCCGATGCCTGAAGGTAGATCGGCTCGACCCACAGGATAGTCTGCTTCAGCGGAACCGCGAGCAGGTTGCCGCGTATGACCTGGCTGCCATGGCCGCTCCACAGCGTGAGGGCCTGGGAGATCGCCGGATCCTTGTCGATCCGAGACTCGATCTGCATGGGGCCGTAGACCGAGGAGTCCTTGGGGAACCGGTACAGGGTCATCCGTCCTAGCCCGGCCTGAGTGTCCCAGTAGCCCGAGAGCCACGAGGCCATGTTGGGGCGGCGGTAGCGCGTGATGGGCAGGATCAGCATGAAATCCACCTCCGCGCGGCCCTCAGGCCTCATCAACACGAAGTATGGGTCCATGTACTGGCGCTCCCACTGGACGCTGCCGCTCGTGCCGGTCGTCGCCGTGGATGTCGGATCGGGGGGGCTGGACTGGCGGGTGCCGAAGACCTCCTGGGCCCGCTCCCAGCGGTCCTCCTGCTGGTAGAACACCTCCGGCTCCTCCATGTGGTAGAGGGTCAGGGCGCTGGTCTGCCACAGGAACATGTCCCGCGGGTAGCGGAGGTGCTGCAGAACATCCTTGGGCATCTCGGACGCCGGTCGGATCAACCCGGGGAAGATACGAGCGAATGTCCGTGCGATGGGGTCATTCGCATCGACCTGATAGAAAACGACGGTGCCGTCGTACGCGTCAATGACTGCCTTGACCGAGTTGCGGGCGTAGTTGGCGCTCACATAGGGCTGCAGTTCGTGGAGTGCCGAGTAAGGGTAGCGCTGAGTGTAGGTGTAGGTGTCGACAATCCAACTCAGGCCCCCGCTGCCGTTGATGAAGATGAACGGGTCCGTATCGTAGGCGATGAAGGGGAAGATCCGGTTAGCCCTCTGGAGGATGTGCCGGTACATGATGAGCTTAGTGTCCGCGTTGACCTCGCTCGAGAGCAGCAGAACGGGGTCCTTGAACCGGATCGCGAAGGCCAGCTTGCGGAAGAAGCCCCCGATGGGCACCCCGTCTGCACCGTCGTACACGGTCTGCACATTCATAGAACCCGACGGGTAATCGATCTCGGGGCTTGTGGTGTTCGTCAGGACGTACTCGGGGAAGCCCAGACGCGGTTGCGCCTGCTGCCCTCCCCCACCCGAGGGCGCCATCATTCCTACCGACGCAGGGGTGGCGTTCGACGCCGTCTGACGGTTGGCCTGGGGCATGCCCGAGCGGCTGGATGTCCCGCCGCCTCCTCGCTCAGGCAAGCCGTGCTGCCCGAAGTACACGGCGGGGCGCTTCAGATCCATAGCTTCCTGGGGAAGTCCCCCGCCGCGCCGCGGTGGAATGCCAGACCACCAGTAGACGGGCATACCCTCGCCCACAGCCTCGTTGACCGGGCTCATGGCGATCCCATAGCCGTGGGTGTAGCTAATGTGCTCGTTGACCCATGTCTGGGCCTGGGCTGGCAATCCGTACACGTACAGCTCTCGCGTCCCAAGCGCGACCTGCCGGAGCCGGCCGTTCACCCGGTACCGGTCGAGATCGATGTCCGTGAAGGCATAGTAGGGCGCGATCTGCTCCTCCTGCCCATACGCCGTCAGGAGGGGGCGGTGATCCCAGAGCCGTACCGAGTCGACCGTGTCCCGGTTGTCCTCCAGGTCTTGGGCCGAGAGTTGGTCGACGATGTCGTAGTCCCGGACGTTGATCTGGTCCAGCATGTACGCTTGGCGCGTGAACTTGATGCTGCGCTCGATGAACGGTTTCTCTGCTGTGAGCTGCCGCGGCCGCACGGTCACGTACTGCAGCACCGCCGGATAGGCTGCCTTGCCGATGATCACGAGGCCGATGACGCCCGCCAGCACATAGCCTGCCCGCGTCACGTCGGTATCCATCCGCGTGAGTACCTGTATGGCGATCGCGGCAAGCATACAGAGCACCGTGGCCACCCGGAGCACGGGCAGCATCCCATGCACATCGGTGTACGCGGCTCCCCCGAAGAGGTCATGCTGACTCGATACGATGGGGAACTGGGCGAGGTAGTAGGTGATGCCCTTCAGGACAAGCGTCCCGCTGACCAGGGCGGCGAGGTGTCGAAGCGCGTGGGGGAGCACCCGCACGCTCCGCCGGCCCAGGTAGATCGCTCCCTCGTAGAAGTACAGAGCCCCCGTCAGGACTGTCACCAGGAGAACCAGGCTTGTGAGGCTCCGGGCAACCCACTCGTAGAGGGGCAGTTTGAAGACGAAGAACCCCACGTCGCGGTTGAAAAGCGGGTCCGCCACGCCGAAGGGCTCCGCGTAGTACCACTGCAGCACGAACATCGCCTTGTGCAGCGAGCCCGCAAGGAAGATCAGGCCGATCACTACCGACGTGATGAGGATGCCCTTGTCCACATGTTCCTCGACCATGCTCTTGTCGATGTAGTCGTCAGCCTTGCTGCCGATGATGTAAGTGTCGTCCGACTCGACCTTGCGGCGAGCGCGTCGAAGGCTCCAGTAGGGAAACAGGAACGCGATGGCGGCGGCAATCGCCGACATCACAACCTGGGTGATGACCAACTTCAGGTAGACGCCCAGGTACTGCATCTGCCGGAACCACATGACATCGGTCGCGAAACGTGCGCCATAGTAGATCAGGACGACCACGATGGCCGCTCCGATCAACCACTTGCGGATAGGATGATTGGGATGCTCCATGGCTCTGTGGTTCTAGGGCGCTAGGGAGTGGGTGCTCTACTCTAGGCCTGCGTCCCGAAGGATGGAGCGGAACTTCCGCATCTCATCCTCCGAGGGCGCCTCCCCGTCGATCTCCGACTCCTCGTCCGCCCCGGTTACCTCCTCAAATAGGTCTTCGTCCTGCTCTTCCAGGCCACCGGGTGCGGCATAGGCAGCCTCCGCCATAACGCTTTCCGCCACGTAGATGCGGGCGCCGGTCCGAATGGCGATGGCGATGGCATCGCTCGGCCGAGCATCGATGATCCGCTCACCCGCCGGGGTAGTGACCCCGATCCTTGCGAAGAACGTTCCGTCTTGCAGGTCGTTGATAGTCACGCTGTCGACAACGGCCCCCACGGCCTCGAAAGTGCTCGCGAACAGATCATGGGTCATGGGACGACCGAAGGACTGGTTGTTCAGGCGGAAAAGGATTGATAGAGCCTCCGGGATGCCGATGATGATCTGAAGCACGCGCCCATTCGCCGAATCGGCAAGGATCACCGAACTGCCCTGCGCGCCGGGTTTGATCCCCCAAATGGTCACCTCGACCTGGTCCTTGTCCACCGAACCTCCACTCCCTGGCCGCTCGCCGGCCCGGCTCAAACCAGCCGCACGCGGTCGTAGTCGATACCGGCCGCACGCACGGCCGCCTCCCAGCTCCCGAAGTTCTGGGGCCGAGCGGCCGCCTCCATCATACCTCGGTACCCCAGGCGGCGCATACTGGCGTTGTTCAGCGCCACTCCTTGGGCATGCAGCTCACGTATCTTCTCCAGGATTCGAGCCCGGTTCCAACTCTCGATTCGCCGGATCGAATCGTAGGATAGTCCCGCTGCCCGTATCGCTCGCTCCCAACTCCCGAAGTAGCGGGGCGAACTCGCCGCCGACACTAGGGCGCCGTGCCGCTGTCTCGCCGATTCGTGACTCAGCGGCTCGCCCCGTCGGTGCAGCAGCCTGATCCGGCTGATGATCTTCTCCTTGGTCCAGGCCTCGTGCTTCGAGACAGAGTCGTATGGCAGCCCTGCCGCCTCCACAGCATCCCGCCAGGATCCAAACATCCGTTCATCGCTGGCAACCACAACCAGATACTGGTGCTCACGCTTGGCCGATGAATGGCATAGATCGCATCCCTGCCGGTGAAGCTCTCGGATGCGCTGAATCACCCGCTCACGGGTCCACTTCCGCGGCCGATGCGCCTTCCCCGGCGTGTCCACCGACGCTGCCTCCAGCGCGGCACTCCAGCTCCCGAAGAACTCGGGCTTGTAGGCCGTCGTGACCATGCCGCTCAGACCCCGCTTCGCCATCGCCCGGGTCGTCAGCGGCGCCCCTTCGGCGTGCAGGTCGCGGATCGCGTCGATGATGGCCTCTTTGGTCCATCGCCGGCGCCGCTTCCCGTTCTGTGGGGTCTCCATGGCCAAACCCGCTCACCACACTATACCGACGGGAGTCTACCATCATCGCGACAGGAGTGGCAACGGCCCATCCCTCAGCCTCACTCGGCCGCCGCCAGCATCTCCCGAGTCTGGTGAATCTCGATCCGTAGCGCCTCGGCCTCGGGTGAGTCGGCTCCATGGCGCGCGGTCGCTACCTCCAGGGTTCTCTGGAACAGAGCTGATGCCCTCCGCAGGTCGTGCAGGCCATCGACTGCCGATCCCACCGCGCACTCGAGGGCTGCTCGCTGCCTTATGTAGTACGGGTTGTACGGATCCAGCCGCACGGCTTCCCTCGCCCAGACCAGGGCCAAGGCAGGATCACTCCGCGCCAACTGACGGCACATCTGATACCGAATCTCCCCATTCCAGGGCCATTTCCGAGATGAAACACCCAGAATCTCGATCGCCTCATTGCCCTCCAGAGCGAGAGCCAAGGAGACAGCGGACTCGGGCCGCGCGAAGAGCCTCACGGAGGCTGCAAGCGCTTGCACACGCGATTCGCCGCTCAAATCCTCGGCCCGCAGCCACAGTAGATCGGCGGCGCGTGCCGCGCCCTGCTGGGCCGCCCACGGGAGCACCAGGAGACACGCCAGGAGCGGCGCTATGATCCTCCGCGGGCCGCTGACGGCCGACACAACCCGCCCCGGAGCACTCCCGCCCGCGCCCAGGGCTGCCCCAAGCAGCGCGAAGGCCGGTATCGCGACCGACAGCACGTCCACGGACCCGTTCGCCATGCCGTTGAGGAGCCACGCGGCAATGGCAACGCGCAACCCGAAGAGGGCTCTGCAAGCGCTTGCACCGCGCCGAAACAGGGGGTAGACGGCCAGAATCAGCAGAATAAGGAACAGGACCGCTCCGGGAATCCCGGACTCACAGGCAACCTGCAGTGCATCGTTGTGGGCATCCCGAACGATGGCGAGGGTGTCGCTCCGGTCGGTCCCTACCCAGGGCCTACTCATGCTGTAGCCATCGGCGAACCCGCCTAATCCGGTGCCAAGAAGCGCCACGCGCGGTTCCGAGAGCAGATTCAGACAGCTCTGCCAGATGAAGACCCGGTGACTCGCGCTGCTCTCATGGCCTTCGCGCGACCAGAGCCCCACAGCGGCCAGTGCCGTGAGTGCCAGGCAGATCCCCGCGACGGGGCCGAACCATCGCGCCGGACGCCACGCGGTCAGGGCGACCGTGGCAAGGCCGAGGACCACCACCAAGATCGAGAGCCGTGAGCCAGCCAGCACAAGGGCGATGGCGCAGAGAGTCCCACCGACGGTGCGCGGCGCCCATCGCGGCCAGGGAGCGTGGTGAGGGGCCGAGGTGGGCCACAGGGGCAGAGCCAGGCAGAGGAGCGCCCCAAGAAGGGCAGGGCTGTCAAGCACCGATCGCAAGCGCCCATCGGCCTCGGGCTGGACGGGCCAGCCAATCAACCCGCTCAGGGAGACCAAGACCGCGGCAGTCATGACAAGCCCCATGATGCGCCGTCGTTCCTCTGGCTCTCGAAAGTTGTCATAAGCAACCCAGAAGGTAACCAGTAACGTGAGAACTCGCCGCAATGGCTCATCCGCGTAACCAGCGTTCACCCCAAGCACGGTGGTGATCAGCAGCCACGCGAAGAAACCCCAGGCGACCCACCCGGCCGTATCGCGTGGCGCGGCCTGCCTCCTGCCCAGGCAGGCTTGGTGGAGAACGTGCCAGAGGACCGTCGTGACGACCAGAGCGGTCAGAGTGGCCGCTAGCCACGGTACCGGGCGGCCTAGCAGCGTCTCCGAGATCAGGAGCGCCGCCAGGGCGGGCAGGGCGGCCGGACCGAGGTGAAAGAGGGGGAGCGCATCAGGGCACGATGATCCGGGCACGCTTGCGCCAACGGATCGGTAGCCTGTCTCTGATGCCTTGGAGGTCACGATCCTCCCCTCCCAGGAACAGATGAGTGATACATCGGCAATCGCTGCAACCGAACCCGCGCGGCCCGAGCAGCCAGCCTGTGCGTGCCATCGCCGCTGCCAAGCGACACTCTATGCGGGCCTCGCTGGCTACAGCCACCGCCCCGAGGGGAGCGCAGGACGCGGTCAAGGCATCGATGTGCCATCTCAGTGGCTTCTCGCGCCTCAGGTGCCGGGCCACGCGTGCGTCCAGGCCGCCCATGGCCGAGCCGACGTATGCCACCGTCCCTGCCGGCAGATCGACGAGCCCCAGGCGCCCCACTATGCCAGCCCAGGGCTCCGCGAGCCGAACCAAGAGCACGTATGCGCCCGGCTCTCGGCTGCCCACGTCGCGCCCCCTAGAGCTTCTCCAGCTTCGCGTGCTCGAGGGACAGCTTCTTCACGCCGGAGCCCTCGAAGGCCACGGTGGCCGTGCCATCAGCGGTAACGGACACGACCATACCCCTGCCGAACTTCGCATGCCGCACGCGATCCCCTTGCTTGAAGGCGGCGCTCCCGCCTGTCGCAGGCCGGGCCGGGGCCGGGCTGGCGGGACGTTGGACCGGTGGGGCGGCGGTTCTGGGGTGCCGGCTCAGGGTATCGGTCAGGTCGAGCCCGAGTTGCCCACCCATTCGCTTCCGCATGGCGCTCAGTTCCGCCTCGATACTGCCGCCGATGGAGAGCGTACCTCCCTCCTCAACCACGAGTTCCGAGGGGATCTCGGTCAGGAACCGGCTGGGGTAGTTGCGCTGCATCTCACCAAACTGCATTCGCTCGGCCGCATGGGAGAGGAAGAGCTTCCGCTGGGCCCGGGTCATGCCCACATAGCAGAGGCGCCGCTCCTCCTCGATGGCCAGCGGGTCGATCGCGGATCGACCGTGAGGGAAGAGCCCCTCCTCCAGGCCGACCAGGAACACGCTGGGAAACTCCAGCCCCTTCGCGGCATGCAGGGTCATCAAGGTCACGAGTTGGCCCTCGTCCCTCATGGCATCGACATCGGACACGAGCGAGACGTGTTCGAGGAAGCTCGCGAGGGAGCCGTCCTCCGACCGCTCGGCGAAGGTGGCAGCCGCGTTTATGAGCTCTCGCACGTTCTCGAGCCGTCCCTCGGCCTCAGCGGAACGCTCCGCCTTGAGGGAGTCCTCATAGCCACTTCGGGTCAGCACTTCGCGGATGACGGTCTCGGCTGGCGCTTCAGCGGCAAGGTCGATCAGTCCCTGCATGATCGCCCCGAAGCGGCATACCGCGGCAGTGCTCCGGCCCAGCTCGTCGGCATGTTGATCGGCCTGCAGCGCGACCGCGAGGAGGGGCAGGTCACTTGCTTGGGCGAGGCCACTCAGGCGCTCGATGGCGCGGGCGCCGATGCCGCGCGTGGGCGTGTTGATCACACGGAGCAGCGAGACGCTGTCGTAGGGGTTGAAGATGACTCGGAGGTAGGCAAGGATGTCGCGAATCTCCCGCCTCTCGTAGAAGCGCTGTCCACCTATGAGCTGGTATGGGATCCCTTCGTCCGAGAAGGCCTCCTCGAACAGGCGGGACTGGGCATTCGTGCGGAAGAGGACCGCGAAGGAGCCGAGTGACTCCCCCTGATTCCGGGCGGTAAGGATGCGGTTAGCTACCCACGAAGCCTCCTCACGGTCGGAGAGGGCGTGGTAGACGCATATCGCTTCACCGGCGCCAAGGTCAGAGAACAGGCGCTTCTCACTCCGGTGCGGGTTGTGCCGGATCACTCGGTACGCCGCATCGAGGATGGTCTGGGTGGAGCGATAGTTCTGCTCCAGTTTCACAACCTTAGCGCCAGGGAAGTCCTTCTCGAACTGGAGCATTAGGCGCACATCGGCCCCGCGCCAGCGGTAGATGGATTGGTCATCATCGCCCACGACGGTGATGTTGCCGTGGCCTTCCGCGAGCTGTTTCACAAGGGTGTACTGGGCGAAGTTGATGTCCTGGTACTCGTCAACCAGGATGCACCGGAAACGCTCCCGGTACTTCCCGAGTACGTCCTCATGGCCACGAAGCAGTTCCACGGCGCGCATGATGAGATCATCGAAGTCCAGGGCATGAGCCTCGGCGAGCATCCGCTGGTAGTTCACATACGCCAAGGCGATGGTGCGCTCCCGATAGTCGGCCGCGGTCTTCTCGTAGTCCCGGGGGCTCAGGAGTTCGTTCTTGGCTCGGGAGACCTCTGAGAGAAGGGCCCGGGGCTTGAACGAGGGGTCTTGGTCCCCGAGGAGGAGAGACTCGGCAACGCGCTTCATGAGCGACTCCTGGTCGCCGGTGTCATAGATGGAGAAGTCACGCGGAATCCCGAGCCGTTCGCCCTCGGCGCGGAGGAGGCGAACGCACATGGCATGGAAGGTGCCCATCCACATCCCGCGACTGCCTCGATCGGTCAGACCCTCCACGCGCTCGCGCATCTCCCCGGCCGCCTTGTTGGTGAAGGTCACGGCCAGGATGGCCCACGGGTCGACGCCGCGTTCACGCATCAGGTGGGCGATTCGACGGGTGAGGACACGGGTTTTACCCGTGCCCGCCCCCGCGAATATCAGCAGTGGGCCGTCACCATGGGTCACGGCCTCTCGCTGTTGGGGGTTTAGATCGTCGGTCAAAGGGTTACTCATAATGTAGGTTGCTCCTGCCCGTACACCCAGCAGCCCAGGTAGGGATGATGGCGCCGTGGGAAGGAGTGTCGCCTTCATACGAGGGACCTTCGCGAACCCCTCCTTTTTGACCCGAGCGAGATGGAGCGTGTTACAGGGAAAGCGCTCTATAACACTGTAAGGCAACGTGCGGACTTATTAGTACACACTGTGTCTAGAATGATCTTCGAGAGGTGGCGTAGCGCAGGTGGCGGATGTCAACTACGTGTTGCTGACAGGGGTCTCGACCAAGCCGGCTCAACTCCGACGCAAGGCCTCGGACCAGACCAAGGCGGAGTTCTCATTCCAAGTCAATCGACCATTCCTCAAGCCTGACGGCGAGCCGGTCTCCGATCTGTTCCTGATCGACGCGTGGGGCGAACTCGCCCACTGGTGTGGCGACCACGTGCAGGAGGGGTCGCGCCTGCTGATCGTGGGCACGCTGAACAAGGAGAGCTTCAAGACCCGCGGCGGCGGCAAGGAGCATCTGACGCTGGTGAAGGCCAAGTACGTCATGATGATCGATGGACGGGATGTCGCGGAAGAGATCGACGAGGCGAGCCTCAAGCCAGATGGCTGGGAGTTGGATACGGTCATCGAGCACCTGTCAGGACTCCTGGGCTCCCTGGAGCAGACTGCTGAGGTGAAAGAAGCATAGGACCGGAGCCTCAGGCAGCCGCCACGGCCGGCCAGCGGGCAGGACAGGAGCGCCTCGCAGCCGAACGGCGTTCCTATGAGCGAGTGGGTACTCTGTGGCTACTTCCTTGAGCGGGGTCCAGAAGCCTTAGCCCTCGGCCTCGCGGGAGACTGGGACTCCCGCGAGGTGGTGCTTCGTCCCGCTGGCCCCGTGCCGAAGCACATCGCTACTGATATGCTCCTAACCTCGCGAGAGCTACGGGAGGGCCTTTCCTGGGACGAGGCGATGGCCCAACTGCTCGGGCCGATCGACGAGGAGGGGTGGCTCCTCGGGCTGGGGGTTCCGCCCGTTGTGTCCACGCGTATACGTCAGTGGATCGCCCAGTCGGGCAAGCCCCTGAAGCTAGCGGACATCACCTCGGCTTTCGCTACCGCATGGGTGATGGCGGGCCCTGTGGACCCAGCCGCCATCTGCCGCTATGCCAGTATCGAACCCGGTCCATTGCGTAGCCCCGCATCGAGGGCCGAGGCGGTCCTGAGGGCGCTGCCGGAGCTACGCCATGCGCTCGCCTCACAGACCCCCCTCGCTCTGCTCGTGGAGTGTCACGCCCGGCGAGAACTGCTTGAGTGGCCGCTGGTTCCTATCTTCGCGACCATCCTACAGACAGCCATCGCCCGACTGCAGGCCATATGGGCGCCTGCGACAGTGAAGGCCGCCCTGAATAGCGCGCCAAAGCCGCGTCCTCCGTGTGGCCCCGTCGAGGGCGTCCGATCCGGCGCGGAGGAAGTGGAAAGAGCGCTCGGTCCTGATGGAGCCATCGCGCAAGTGATGCCCGGGTATGAGTCGCGCCCGCGCCAGAGGGAAATGGCCATGGCCGTGGCTGCGGCGATCAGCCGAGGAGAGATCCTGCTCGCCGAGGCAGGGACGGGCATAGGCAAGTCCCAGGCGTACCTAGTGCCGCTGGCGCTCCATGTAGCGGCTACAGGCGAGCGGGGGCTCGTCTCTACGGCCACACGAACCCTACAAGATCAGCTCATCGATCATGACGTCCCGCTCGTCCGTCGCGCCCTGAACCTGGACCTAGCGGTGACCGTCATGAAGGGCCGGAGCAACTACCTTTGCCTCCGGAAACTGGTGGAGGCCTATGAGGGGGCCAGAGACTCCCTGCTTGCTGAGGACCGTCTGAGGCTGCTGCCCGTCCTCTCTTGGGCTTTGCGGTCAGAGGCCCTGGATCTCGCGGAGTTCCGGAGCGACGCGGACGGCACCACGGCGGAGTTCCTCGCGTCCCTTGCCGCCAACAGCGACACATGCACGGGAACCCTGTGCCCCATGCGGAAGGGCTGCGCACTGACCCGTCTCCGTAACCGTGCCGTGAAGTCGGACCTGCTCATCGTCAACCACGCGCTCTGGTTCGCTGGCAGCGAGGCGGAGATCATCCCCGACGTCCACCGGGTGGTCTTCGACGAGGCCCACACGCTCGAGGACGCGGCCACAGAGCACTACACCCTGGAGATCTCGGGCGAGCGACTCGAACGCCTCGTTCTCAGCCTGTGGAACCCCGGGACCGAGGAGGGGACCCTCGCCGCGGCGCGGGCGGCACTGGCCACGTTCGCCAAACCACAGGGAGCGGCGCTGGCACTGGTTGATGGCATGTGCGCAACCTGTAACCGCTTGCTCTCGTCGAGTTCGAGCCTCGGGACGCTGCTGGACGCCCTGGCGCAGCGGTTGGCGCACGACGGTCCCGGGCGCACACGGCTGCGGGCTGAGCACCTTGGCCACCCGCAGTACAAGGCGGTCTCGGAGGCCGTCGAGGCCGCGTGCGTCGAGCTTCGCTCACTTGCCGCGAGCCTGAAGGCATTGGCGGCGGAGCTCGACGAGGCCGAGGAGCCGGATGATAGCGGCGCTGAGGTCGTAGGTGGCGGGACGTCGCTGGTCACCCTCTCGTCCGCGTCGGCGGAGGTCCTCAGGTTCGCCGAGGAAGCGGAGGAGGTCGTCGCTCTCGAAGACCCTGACCGAGTGTTCTACGTGGAACGCACACGGTCATCGACGGTTCTGCGGGCCGCTCCGATAGAGATCGGGCAGACCCTCGCCAAGACCGTCTTCGACCGCCTCGCAACCGTTGTGCTGACCTCGGCCACCCTCAGCGTGGCGGGGAACATGGGCTACTTCGAGGATCGTCTTGGCCTCGGTGCGCTCTCGTCCCGCCTCATCACGGCATCGTACGCGTCGGAGTTCGACTTCGCGACACAAGCGTGCCTGTGTGTGCCGACGGACATACCCGATCCGACTGATGCGGGTTGGGTTGACCGAATGGGCGCGGCTATCGTCGAGGTGGTCCAGGCCAGCCGGGGCAGGGCTCTCGTGTTGTTTACGTCGCGCTCCCACCTGGAGGAAGTGTGGCAGGCCCGTCGCGCGGAGATCCAGGACCTCGGGTTCACGGTCTACAGCCAGTTGGCGGAGCTGAGTCCGGCGTTAGCGGGGCTGAGGTTCGCGGAGGACACTCACTCAGTGCTATTCGCGACGCGGAGCTTCTTCGAGGGCGTGGACATCCCCGGCGAGTCGCTATCCTGCGTGGTCTTGACCCGGCTACCCTTCGCTGTGCCCACGGATCCCCTGGTGGAGGCGCGTCGCGAGCGAGTCGGTGAGCGTGGCGGGAACCCCAGGGAGGATTACTACATTCCGCAGGCGGTGATCACATTCCGCCAGGCCTTCGGGCGGCTCATCCGCACAAGATCGGATCGCGGCGCTGTCGTCGTGTTGGACCCACGGATCGCGCGGAAGGCATACGGCCAGGCGTTCATCAAGTCCGTGCCGGAGTGTCCCGTTGTGCGCCGGTCTCTTGGCTGGGTCACGCAGCATCTGATCCGGTTCTTTGCGTCCCCTTAGGCGGGGGAACTGGCCATCGCTAGCAGGGAGGGCGTTGACGTGTTGGAGGAGACAACAGGCCGCTGCTTCGCGTGCGGGCCCAACAACCCCATCGGCCTGCGACTGGAGTTCCGGTCGGAGGGTGAGGAGTACGTCACGGAGTTCAGGCCCGATGAGCGGCATCAGGGGTATGACGGCATCGTGCATGGCGGACTCGTCGCCACCGTGCTCGATGAGGTGATGGCCCGGATGCTCTGGCACCGCGGCCTGCCCTTCGCTACGGCTGAGTTGACGGTGAGGTACCGTATGCCGCTGAGGGTCGGCTCGAGAGCGGAGTTCAGGGCGCGGATCACCCGGCAGCGGTCACGCCTCATCGAGGGGGAGGCTATGGCCACAGCGGAGGACGGATCGGTGATCGCCACGGCTTCGGGACGGTTCCTCCCTGTCCGCGGCATCGAGGCGCCGTAGCGGCTCTAACCTGAGATCTCCTCTTCGGCTGCAGGCTCAGGGGCAGGCTCGGCCGCAGGCTCCTCAGAGGCCGGTGGCGGCGTCTCAGGCAGCGGGGGGCCGACTCGAACGATAGCGTTGCGCTTGGAGTGCCGGTCGTTGGACACCAGTTCCCGCTTCTCCTCCTGGCCACGCCGCTTGATGATCCGATGCACGGTGGCGGTGAAGCCTCGACGCCCCTCCTGGTCGACGACTCGAGCGCCGGGTTCGAGACTGGGGTCAAGCTGCTCGATGACTGAGTAGTCGGTGGCCGTCACGTTGCTGCGGACGATCTCGACCTTCTCCGGCTTATCATCCGCCGACCCTAGGAAGAGGCACGACATGGTGCCACCACCGCCGAAGGAGCGCAGGATGATGGACTTCGAGGTGTTGTTGCGGAAGACGAGATCTATTCCGCTTCCCCAGTCTACGGTGGCGTCGCGGCCTGGCTCGAGGTAGCTCACGGGCATCATGTGGGGATGCCGGGTGACGATCTCGAGCCCCGCGACCAAGGCGGCGTTGAAGAGGGTTGATGACACTTGGCAGATGCCGCCGCCGATGCCGTCCCGAACCTCTCCCTCCTCATACACGTGGGCGATCTTGTAGCCGCGCGCGGTCGTGCGCTCCCCCACTCGCTGATTGTACGAGAGGGTCGCTCCTGCCTCGATCACGGCCTGATCCAGGGCCTGAGCCGCCAGGGCTATGTTGTGGGAGCGGTTCGAGTCGCCCGTGTTGTAGTTGGTCGAGAAGGAACCCAGAACGGCATTGATGTGTTTCAGGTCGTCGTAGCGAGGCTCGGCGTAGGACTCGGTAACGGCGAGGGGGATGGACACCGTGCCGGGATCATCCACGGACTGGAGGACCAACTCGCGGGTGGCGGCTGTATCGAGCACGCGGCCGACGACATCGCGCCGGACGCTGATCATGCCCGTGGCGCGATCGTAGTCGACGCGCGCCGGCTCGGCTTCACGCTGCAGATCGCCGGCCAGGCGGCCCAGAGCGCCGACCAGGACCGGCTCACGGATGATGGTCGCGACGGGGACCTGTACACCGTCGGAGGCGGCGGCCCGACGTGTCCGCCAAGCATCGATCACCCCGCCGCTATGGCCAACGGCCATGGCAGCGGCGATAGTGCCATCCACGTCGATGACAAGGCCCAGGTCGCCACGAGTAACTTCCCACGTATCCTCGCCGTGGGTGAGGGCAATGGGCCCGCTGGTGAGTTGGTCCAGCGTGGGCCTCAACGCGGCACGGGCCTCCTCGGCGGTCATGCCGCTCAGGTCGATGTTGCGGACGCTGACGCCGCGGGTGACGCGCTCGCTTTTGTATCCAGCGACAAGGTAGAAGCCGCTCGCGGCAACGATGATGGCGAGGCAGGACGCTACCATGAGCACAGGCACAACGACAGAGCGCACACCGGCTCTCTGCCGTGCTGTTCGAGTTTTCGGCCTTGCTGAGGCCACGCGTGGTCCTTTCGTGTGCTCGCTAAGCGGGCGGCACAGGCAGGTCTCCTGCTGGGCGGAGGACAATCCTCACGTCGAGATCGCCTGGGGCTCCAGGCACGTGCCGAACGGCACCCACGACTTCATTCTACCCACGGAGCGTGATTCGCATCATGGGAATATGCCGCGCTCATAACAACGGAGAGATCAGGCCCTGGGTTCTGGTGCTCTCGGCAGTGCTTTCAGCGGCCACCGCCGCGTCAGCTCAGGTGGACGTGCTTGAGGCTTTCCGGCAGGGCACGGAGGCCTACGTGGCGGGGCAGTACGCGACGGCGGCGGAGCGTTTCTCGGCTTGCCGGGAGGCGGCTCCAGCGATTCCAGAGTATGGGCTATGGCATTCCGCCGCTCTCCTGCGTCTCGGCGCTTACCGGGAAGCGCTGCCGATCCTGAACGCCGTGATTCAACTGTCCCCTGATAGCGCGGAAGCGCACACGAACCTGGGGCTGGTGTGGCATCAGTTGGGCAGCCCCGAGGCGGCGATTACGGAGCTGAGGGCCGCGCTGGACCTAGCGCCTGATAGCGACGTGACACGGGGGAACCTGGCTGCGGTGCTACTCGGGCAGGGCCGGACGGACGAGGCGGAGGCCCTGTGGCGCGAGCGACTCGATGCGGGGCTCGCGGCAGCGCCGGTTCATCGCGGGATGGCCTTGGCCCTGGAGCGACGGGGGCAGTACGAAGCGGCGCTCGCCGAGGCCCTGTTGGCACTGGAGCTGAGTCCGGGCGATCCCGAGACCGTGGCCATGGCGGCACGGCTGCATCTGCGCGCGGGAGATGCGCGCACCGGCATGGCGCAGATGAGCTCGATTGCGCACCCGACGGTGGCGCAGGTAGAGGCCTTCGCGGCGGCGCTGTTGGCGTCGGGCGCGCCCATGGACGCCGTGGCGCACCTAGAGCAGCCGGGAGTCAGGGAGAACCTCACCGCATCGGGGCTCGCGACGCTCGCTGAGGGCCTCCGACAGGAGCAGCGATGGGAGAGCTTGCAGGGCGTCCTGCTGGCTCTGGTTGCCCACGAGGACTTCGAGCGTCGTTGGTGGCCGCAGAGCCGGGCACCCGCGCTGGCGACCCTTGGCTGGCTGTCGATGCGCGCGGGCGACGGCGCCGCAGCGAGCGATTGGGCGCAGCGAGCCCTGGCCCTTGATCCGGAGCAGTCGCTGGCGAAGCGCATCGCCCAGGGCGGCAGCGGCCCAGGGGCCGCGCTTGCGGCTTTCGAGGCGGAGTTGCTCGCTGGCAGCCAGGACCTGACCACGGCTCGGTACGTTCTGCTCCAGGGAGTGCGGTCGCCCGAGTACAGACCGACGCCGGCGCTGATCGGCGCCGTCTACGGCTGGCTGCCCGACGACGGCGCGTTGCTCCATGCGTTGGGGGTGTTGGCGCTGCGGGTCGGCGACCCTGGCCAAGCGACCCCCATCCTGGAGCGAGCCGCGGAGATGTCACCGGACGACGCCGCGATCGCGAACAACCTTGGGGCAGCGTACGAACTCGGAGGGCGCATCGATGAGGCCTTGGCCGCGTACGCTCTGGCGGTTCGGCTGGATCCGGACCTGGCCGAGGCGGCATCCAACCTGGATCGGCTGAGGGGCGAGGGTGATGGTTAGCGGCAAGCCTGTCAGCACCGTCGGCCTGGTCGTGGCCCTGCACAAGCGGGCGGCGGATAGGTCAGCTCGGGACGTGGTGGAGGCACTGGTTGCGAGGGGTGTGGCCGTCCGCACAGATGTTGGGACCGCCGAGGCCATTGGAGGCCCCGTAGACGCTGTCAGCGAGGACGAGGTCGTCGACTCAGACCTGATCCTGGTCCTCGGCGGCGATGGCTCCCTGCTTCGCTGCGCCAGCCGGGCAGCGCCGCTTGGGACGCCGATGCTGGGCGTCTACATGGGTGGATTTGGCTTCCTGACCGAGACGAACATCGCACTGCTCCACGAGCAGATGGATCGGCTCATCGCGGGTGACTACGAGGTCGATGAGCGGCTGATGATCTCCGCCGTCTTCGAGGAGGCGTCGACAAGCGGCGGCGAGGGGCTGACGTCGATGGCGGCGCTCAACGATATTGCCATCCACCGAGGCATGGTAGGTGGGTTGCTCGAGTGTGAGGTGGCGGTAGATGGCATCCGTGTGGGCAACTACCGCGGCGACGGGCTAGTGATCGCGACCCCCACGGGTTCGACGGCCTATTCACTGGCTAACGGTGGACCGGTAGTTCACCCCGCTGTCGAGTGCATCATCCTGACGCCGATTGCGCTCCACACACTCAACATCCGTCCGCTGGTCGTCGGGCCGGACCGCACGATCACGGTGCGCCTCGTCGGTGGCTACTTCGCCACAAAGGCTGGGGCGACCGTGACCGCGGATGGCCACACGATAGGAACCCTCGGAGGCGGCTGCACCCTCACGGTTCGCAGGGGAGAGCATCGGGCACGCCTCTGCAGCCTCGGTGTTGACACTTTCGTCGACAGGTTGCGCCAAAAGCTCCGGTGGGGTGCGGCGATCTAGTCGGTCCCGGGAGGCCAATGGGTGCTCGCGTCGCTCTACATCGAGAACTACGCCCTCGTTGACTCGCTCTCCGTGGAGTTTGGGCCAGGTTTCGCCGTGCTCACCGGGGAGACGGGGGCCGGCAAGTCCATCCTTGTCGGCGCTCTGCAGATAGCCCTGGGCTCACGGGCGGACATCGCGCGCGAGGAGGGCGCCTCCATCACGGCGGAGTTCATCGTGGACCGCGACGGGCCGGTACCTGAGGCCCTCGAGGGGTTCGGCATTCCGCTGGATGACGAGCGCCTCATCCTAGCGCGCCGGATTGGGAAGGGAGGCGGGAGTTGCCGCATCAACGGCCATCCCGCCACGGCCACCATGCTGCGGAGCCTGGGCGAGCTCCTTGTGGACTTCCACGGCCAGCATGACCACCAGTCGCTCCTGCGGCCACGGTCGCACCTCCGGTTCATCGACGCATTCGGTGGCGAGGCCCTGATGCGAGCGCTGGACGCGTACCGTGTGCTGTTCGACGAGCGGGCTGAAGTCATCGAGTCGCTCGATGGACTCAAGCGCGACGACCGCGAAAGCCGCCGGCGCGAGGACCTGCTGCGCTACCAGCTGGAGGAGATTGACCGCGCTGGATTGACGCCTGGGGAGGACCAGAGCCTTGCTTCGGAGCGGCGGCGGCTAGGTAACGCGGAGGCCCTGGCCGCGCGCGCCGGAGAGGCGAGCCGGGCGCTGGCGGGCGACGAGGCGGAGGCATCGGCTCGAGAGCTGATCGCCGTGGCAGCCTCGGCGTTGGAGGAGTTAGCACGGCTCGATCCGGAGCTCGAGCCCCTCGCCACAGACGTGAACGGGGCGCTCATTACCGTCGACGAGGCGGCCCGATCTCTCCGGGAGTACGCCGGCGAGGTGGAGTTCGATGAGGCGCGGCTGGAGGCGGTCGAGAGCCGGCTGGCTCTGATCCATGACCTGCAGCGTAAGTACGGCGATGACATCGACGAGGTCCTCGCTTACCGAGAGGGAGTCGCCGCCGAGATCGACGCGATGGAGAATGCGGACGCGGCCATCGAGCGGCTTACGAAGCGGCTAGAGGAGCTCTCCGGTGAGCTGACCCGGGCGGCCGAGGCCCTCACCAAGCTGCGCCGTGCGGCAGGGGAGCTGCTGGCTAAGCGTGTGTCGGCGCGCCTCAGCAAACTGGGGATCACGGAGGGGCGGCTGGAGATCGAGCACGAGGTCGCGGCGGGGGTCGAGGGGTACACCCGCCGGGGGGCGGACCGGGTGCAGTTCCTGATGCGCACGAACCCCGGGCAGCCCCCTCTTCCACTGGCCAAGATCGCCTCCGGCGGCGAGATCTCGCGCACGATGCTCGCCCTGAAGGCCGAATCGGCTCTCGATGATGAGATCCCTACCCTCGTTTTCGATGAGATCGACGCTGGCATTGGTGGAACGACAAGCGTCCACGTGGGGCGCGAGCTTCTCTCTCTGGCACAGCGGAGCGAGTCAACGCAGGTCCTGTGTGTCACCCACTCCGCTCAGATTGCATCCTTGGCCCACCGCCACGTCGCGGTGAGCAAAGCCAATCGTGCGGGGGCGGCCGTGATCCGGGTGCGGCCGGTAACGTCGGAGGAGCGGGTTGCCGAGCTAGCGCGTATGCTAGGAGGGGCGCCGGATGACGCGGCAGCCCTGGACCATGCCGAGGTGCTGGCACGAGAGGGCGCGAAGGCCCGTGGCGACTGATGCGTCTGGAGGTGTATCTTGGGTCGAGCCGTTGGCTCGACCTCTGGAGGGTCCCGTCCGCCGTGGGGTCCGCACGAAGGAGCTCGTGCATCGCCTCAGCCCCGGCGACGTCGCCCTCATCGCTCACCCTGACATTGATGGGCTAGCCGCACAGGAGCTGGCGGAGCGTGGCGTCGTGGCGGTTCTCGATACGCACGACGCGGCGACTGGCCGTATTCCCAACCGCGGACCGGGGCTGCTGCTCGGCGCTGGCATCGGTCTGGTGGACCGGCTTGGCCCGAGCTTCTGGGATCAGATCCGCGAGGGTGAGAGGCTGCGGATCGTCCACGGGGACGTTCTGCGTGGGGGCGACTTGGTTGGCCGAGGACGCCGCCTGACGCCCCCGGAACTGGATAGCATCGTGGACAAGGCTCGACAGGGACTGCCCGACACACTCGCCGACTTCGCGCAGAATACTCTGCTCCGCGCCTCTGGCGAACTGGACCTGCTGAGCTGGCAGTGCCCTCTGCAGGGATACGACCTCGTGCCTCGAGGCCAGGCGTGTGTGGTCGTGGCGCGCGGACCGGGCTATATGGAGGACTTCTCGTGGGTGCTCCGTAGGTTAGGAGAGCATGCCGGCGTAGGGCTGATCGGCGTGGACGGCGCCGCCGACGCGGCTATCGCCGCTGGTTGGCGGCCGGACGTGATCGTGGGAGACATGGACTCGGTCTCGGACGAGGCGCTGCGGTCGGGAGCCACTCTCGTAGCTCATGCCACCCCCGAGGGCCGGTGCCCCGGAGCGGCGAGACTCCAGGACCTAGGCTTAGTCTACGAGGTGCTGCCATGCCGGGGGACGAGCATCGATGCCGCGCTGCTACTCGCTGAAGCCCATGGCTGCGACCCGGTGATCTCTGTGGGGCTCCTTCGAAGCCCACTTGACTTCCTGGAAAAGGGCCGTCCCGGCATGGCATCATCTATGTTAGTCAGGATGCGGCTCGGCGAACGGCTGATCGACGCGGGGGGTTGCCGCTCGTTCGACGACATCACTCGGAGGAGCCTATGAGCGAAGCACCTCTGCTGGATCAGAGCGTCGCGCCGATCGTCTGGGGCGTCCTGTTCTCCAGTGTAGCCGGGACCGTTCTCGTTGCGGTGGGGTACCGGAGGCTCCGTGAGTGGGGCGTCACGGCCACGAATGTGGAAGGCCGCTCTATCGTTACGGCCATGGGGGCGCCGATCGTTCTCGCGGCGCTGATCGCCGGGATCCTAGCGTGGCCCTTTGAGTTCGTCGCCGAGGGTATCTACTCCGGCACCATGCATGGCATCCTCCTGCTTCTCATGGCCCTGGGCGGGCTGCTCGATGATTTGTTCCCCGAGGTGCGCCCAGTCAAGGGGTTTGCCGGCCATTTCGGCGCCCTTTTCGCACGAGGACGGCTCACCAGGGGGGCACAGAAGGCCATCCTAGGCGGCATCGCCGCTCTTTGGGCGGGCTGGTTCCTATCGCGCGGTCACTGGCCCGTGGCCATACTGAACGGCCTCATCATCGCCCTATCGGCCAGCTCACTGAACCTGCTGGATGTGCGGCCGGGTCGGGCCGTGAAGTACTGGTGCATTGCCGTTACGATTCCCCTTCTAGTTCCAGCATCACTGCCTCTAGTGCTGCCTCTGATGGTCGCGGTTCTGATCTATGCCCCGATCGATTTCGGGCGTAAGGCGATGCTCGGCGATACCGGCGCATTGGCTCTCGGCGCCAGTGCGGGTTTCACATGGTGTATGATTCTGCCGGAGTCGCCGCTCGGAATGACCGCGCGCTGGATCATCCTGGGTGGCCTGGTGACGATGAACCTGTACGCCGAACTGGGATCGATTAGCAAGGTGATCACTCAGTGTCCCGTTCTGGAGTACCTCGACAACCTCTGGACAGGTCCTTTGAGGACGCGTCTGGGGGGGCGGATCCGCTAACCGATACGTTGTGCCGCCGCGGGACCATCCTCGTCGGCGGCTTCGGGAACGGTAAGACGGAGATCGCCATTGCGCTCGCACGGCGCCTCAGCCGGGCGAGGTGTGCTCCCTATCTGCTCGACCTCGACATCGTTACCCCCTACTTCCGCCCGCGAGACATTGCCCCCCAACTCGCGGCGGAGGGGGTACGGCTTGTCGCGCCCCAGGGAGACGTCGCTCGCACTCCCTTGCCGGCCGTGGCCGGAGCAAGTGCGGACATTCTCAGGCGAGCGGCACAGGGCGAGGCGACAGCCGTGGTTGACCCAGGAGGCGATGCTCCTGGTGTGGGCGTTGTGCGTTCCCTTGTTACGCCGGCTGAAGGGGCTTCACTGCTTGTACCGTACGTGTACAACGGGAGCCGTGACTCGGACACGCCCAGTCAGGCTTCAGCGACCCGGCGTGCCATCGAGGGCACCTCCGGGCTGCGGGTCTCTCATCTCATATCGAACACACACATCGGACGAGGTACGACACTGTCGGATGTCCTGCGGGGAGTCGCTATGGCGCGCAAGGTTGCCGAGGACTGGGGCTTGCCGCTCCTCGCGGTTGGCACGCTGAAGGCGCTCGCCGCCGATGTGTCGAGGGAAGTTCCAGACCTACCTGTGATCGCCGTACCGCCCTGCCTGGGGTTGCCGTGGGAGAGCTTCAGCGGCGCCCCGCGACTGAATGGAGCCGGTGACGCATGAACCGGATCGTAGTGGATGATGATAAGTGCAGGGGCTGTGCTCTCTGCGTTGAGTTCTGCCCCAAGAACGTGCTCCGCTTGGCCGATCGCTTCAACAGGGACGGCCTTCGCCCCGTCGAGATGGGATGGCCTGAACGGTGCATAGGCTGCGCCACATGCGCGACCGTGTGCCCCCATGTGGCCATCGTCCTGGTGGAGCGGGCCGCCAAGCAGAAGGTGGGTGAGACGGAATGAGCGAGCCGCAGTACGGCGAGCCATACCTGGCGAAGGGCAATGAGGCTATCTGCGAGGGGGCCATCTGGAGTGGCTGCCGCTTCTTCTTCGGCTACCCCATCACCCCTCAGAACCAGATCCCTGAGTACATGTCTCGGCGTCTGCCGGAGGTGGGGGGCGTCTTCCTCCAGGGGGAATCGGAGCTCGCCTCGATCAACATGGTCTATGGGGCTTCCGCCTCCGGCGCGCGCGTCATGACGACGAGTTCGAGTCCCGGGATCTCCCTGATGACCGAGGGCATCTCCTATCTCCTCGCTTCAGAGCTGCCGGCGGTGATCGTCAATGTGACACGAGGCGGCCCGGGATTAGGGAACATCGCGGCAGCGCAGTCGGACTACAACCAGGCGACACGGATGGGCCATGGCGATATGCCCATGATCGTACTGGCTCCAGACTCCGTGCAGGAGCTCTATGATCACACTGGCTGGGCCTTCGAGTTGGCGGATGCCGCTCGGGCCCCCGTCCTGGTTCTTGCCGATGCGATCCTTGGTCAGATGATGGAGCCGATGCGCCCGCGGGTGGATTCCCCTGCACCCGCCCCAGAGAAGCCGTGGGCGACGAACGGATGTAGGGGTCGGGCGCCCAATGTGATCAACTCGCTTTACAGCGACCCCGAGAACATGGAGTCGGTCAACATGCGCGTCAGGGCCCGCTACGAGGAGGTATCGAAGCAGTGCCTCCGCTGGGCGGAGCACCAGGCGGAGGATGCGGAGGACCTACTTCTGGTGGCCTTCGGCACCTCGGCGCGGGTGTGCGAGAGCGCGGTGGCGCATCTGCGGGCCGGGGGGACCAAGGCGGGTTTGCTCCGCCCCATTACCCTCAGGCCCTTCCCCTCCGCGCGCCTCGCCGCGTTAGCGGAGTCATGCCGTCGCATCGTGGTCGTCGAGATGAACCTGGGGCAGATGGTCGATGATGTTCGGCTCGCGGTCGAGGGCCGATGCCCGGTCGAGTTCGTGGGCCGCACGGGCGGCAACATCCCTTCGGTTGAGGAGATCGTGGAGGCCGTTGCCCCTCAGGCGTCCAGCGCGGAGTAGGAGAACCCATGGCAGACGCACAAGTTGTCTTCACGCCCCCAGAGTCACTTCATGATACCCTGATGCACTATTGCTCGGGGTGTACTCACGGCACGTTGCACCGCGTTGTGGCCGAGATCATCGATGAACTCGGCCTCCGTGAGAGCACCGTGGGGATATGCCCCGTGGGCTGCGCCGTATATGCGTACAACTACTTTGCCGTGGACATGATCGAGGCGGCCCACGGTCGGGCCCCTGCCGTTGCGACAGGCGTCAAGCGTTCGAGGCCTGACTGCACCGTCTTCACCTACCAGGGCGATGGCGACCTCGCGTCGATCGGCATGGGGGAGATCGTGCACGCGGCCGCGCGCAACGAGGCGATCACCGTCGTGTTCGTGAACAACGGCGTGTTCGGCATGACCCAGGGACAGATGGCCCCCACCACACTGGTGGGCCAGAGAGCCTCGACGGCGCCCTTCGGGCGTCGCCCGGACCATGAGGGCTTCCCGGTCCGGGTGGTGGAGATGCTCAACGCCCTGGAGGGGCCGACGTACCTCGCCCGCGCCTCTATGGCCTCCCCGAAGTGGATTCGGGACGCGAAGAGGAAGCTGCGGAACGCCTTCCTCGCTCAGACGGAGCACCGCGGTTTCGGCCTCGTCGAGGTCCTATCATCCTGCCCGACGTGGTGGGGGAAGACACCCAAGGAAGCGCTGGAGTGGATGGAGTCGACAACCATGGCCTACTACCCTGTCGAGGAGTTCCGGCCCCTGCCCTCAAGCGAACCGGAGGGAGAGTGATCAGCAATGCACCTGGAGATCGTCATCGGCGGCATCGGTGGGCAGGGCGCACTCACGGCGGGCCAACTGCTAGCCGTGGCGGGCATGAAGAACGGCAAGTGGGTGACCAACACGCCGGTCTACAGCCCTGAGGTCCGGGGAGGCAGCAGCAACGCGCTGGTGGTGATCTCCGACCAGCCAGTGGGATCCATGATGGTGAGTCGGGCCGATGCGGCCATATTCCTCGCCCACCAATCAGTGGGGCGGCTGCTGCCGTCGCTCAAGCCCGGTGCGAGGGTGGTCTATAACAGCACGCTGGTGCAAGCGGATAGCCGCCGGCTCCACGACGTTGAGCATGTGTCGCTACCGTGCACGGATCTCGCGACCGAGGTCGGAGACGTGCGGGCCGCCAACATGGTGGCACTTGGTGCACTCACGGCACTGGAACCGGATCTCCCGCTCGATTGGCTTTGTGGAGCCCTGCCGGAGATGCTCGGAGCAAGCAAGGCGCGGTTTGTCGACCTCAATCGCCGGGCGCTAGAGAAGGGCGCCGAGGAGGCACGTGGGATCTTAGCGCGAGCCACCAACTGAGCCCCACCCTACCCCTTCAGAGCGCCCAGAGTGATGCCCTTGGTGAGGTGTTTCTGGAGCAGGCTGTAGGCGAGCAGAGCCGGCAGCATGGCCATCACGAGGCCGGCGAAGGCCATGCCCCAGTCGGTCCGGTACTGGCTCACGATGGCTATGTTAGCTAGCCCCAGGGGCAGCGTCCGGAAGCGCGTCGCGCCTTCGCCCGACAGGAATATGAAGGCCATGAAGAACTCGTTCCAGGTGCCGAGGAACGAGAAGATGGCGACGGTGACAAGCCCCGGTTTCGCGAGGGGCCGCATGATGTGCCAGAAAGCCTGGAGTTCGTTGGCGCCGTCGATGACGGCCGATTCGTGGAGGCTGGCCGGGAGCGAGCGGAAGAAGCCGGTGAGCACGAACACCGCGAAGGGCAGCCCCGAGGCGACATAGGCGAGCAGCAAGCCGTGAAGCGTCCCCAGCAGCCCCATCGACTTCATCTGGAAGAACAGGGGTACGATGGCCATCTGCACCGGTAACATGAGCCCCGCCAGGAAGTAGAAGAGCAGTGGCTTGGCGCCGGGGAAGGAAAACCTCGCCAGGGCGTAGGCCGCCATCGACGAGAGCAGCAACACAAGCAACAGCGTAACCGCCGTAACCAACACACTGTTCCCGAAGTACTCTCCGAACTTCGCCACGACCCAAGCATTGCGGTAGTTCACCCAGCGCAGATCGGCGAAGTCCGGCAGTTGGAATGGGTTCGCGAAGATGGCGTCGTCACGCTTGAGGGATGTGTAGAGCATCCAGATCATGGGATAGACGACGACCACACCGTAGCCGAGGAGGATGGCGTAGATCCCCACGACAGAGGCGATCCCCAGGCAGCCCAGGCGCTTCATCAGTACTCCACCCTCTCCCGCTGCATCATCCGTAGGGTAGCGATGGAGCCGAAGAAGACGATGAGGAAGAGGATCACCGCGATGGCGGTTGCCTGCCCCACTTTGAACTCGCTGAACATCGAGGTGACCATGTAGGTGCCGATGACGTGGTTCTCGCTGATCGGTTGCTGGTTCGTGAGGAGCCAGATGACCTCGAAAGCCTTCATGCCACCGATCACCATGAAGACGATGGCGATGGCCAGGACATCCCAGATCAGGGGCAAGGTGATGGTCCAGAACTGCCTCCAGGCGGATGCTCCATCAAGGTCAGCGGCCTCGTAGAGGCTGGTGGGGACGCTCTCCATAGCCGCGAGGAAGAGGATCAGATTGAACCCGCAGGCGCTCCAGATGGACATGGGCACGAGTGCCCAGTAGAGATGGTCGGGCGAGAGCCACGCGAAGCCGGACCAATGCTCGACCATGCCAGCGCCCCACGACTCCAGAGCCGCTAGAGGCAGGACGTGCTCGTGGAGCCATAGCAGGCCGTTGCCAATCCCTACCAGCGCTCCGTTTACGAGGCCGCCATTGGCGTTGTAGGCATAACCCCAGATCAGGGTCGCCGCTACCACCCCGAGGATGTTCGGGAAGAAGAACACGATGCGGAAAGCGGCGGAGCCGGGAAGACGGCGACTGAGGCAAGCCGCCAGAAACAGGGACAGGGGCAGAACGAACACCGGCACTACGAGCATGATGAACAGGTTGTTGCGCAGGGCAATCCAGAACACGTCACTCTCGAAGAGCAGCCGCTTGAAATGGACCAGCCCGAACCACTTCATGTCGGTGAGGCCGTCCCACTGGTACAGCGACCATCGGAAGGACTTCAGGCAGGGGACGACCACGAAGGCGGTGTACAGAGCTACTGACGGGCCCAGGAAGAGCAGAAGGGACGGCCACCGCATACGGAGGCTTGACTCCTTCTCTCTGCGCGCCACCCGCTCGAACCGGATCCGCCGCCATCCTATGACGAGAGAGTACCCCACGGCGCCGACGATGAGGGCGATCAGGATCACGGGTTGCCGCCAGTGCTGGATGGTCACCTTGGTCGGGTCCGCGGCACGCTCTACCACGATGCGTGCGTCGCGCTCGAGGGCGGCGGCGACCTCCTCGGGGGACGCTTTCTCGAGGAACAGGTCAGCGCGCCGGTCGGTCAGGTACTGCTCGAACTCCGGGTACCCCTCACCGGGTGGCCTACCGTACACCGTTGTGGTCGTGTTCAGAATGTCGAGCAGGTCGTCCATGTCGGGAGTGAGGTGGCCCTCGTTGGCCCCCTGAATCGCGACCGGAAAGTCCCGCATCTGAGCGAAGAGCCCGCCCATCTCACGGGACGTCATGAACCGGTAGAAGTCGACAGCCACCTCTGGGTGGGCGGAGCCGGAGAAGACGAAGTAGTAATTGGTGCCCACGGGGATCGCCGTCTGGTCGGCCTTGCCTGTGGGAATGTAGGGGATGCGGAAGCAGCCGAGGCGGAAGCCCTCCGGTATCTTGCCGATCATCTCGCTCTTGAGCCAGGTTCCGCAGGGGATCATAGCCGCGTGCCCTAGGAAGAACTCCCTCTGGGACTCCGTGTGCGTCATCCCCATGGCGCCCTTCTGGAAGTACCGCTTGCAGCGGAGGGCGATCTCCAAGGACTCCACCATCTCGGGGTTGTCGAAGCTACCCTCAGCCAGATGCTCCTTCTGCTGCCAGTACCGCTCCGGGCCCGCAAGATGGTAGTAGGCCGCGTCGATGAAGGGTTGGGCGTAACTCAGGTAACGCCCCTGGAAGGTCATGGGCGGGATGCCCTCAGCCTGGACCTGATCGCAGAGGGCGAAGAACTCGTCCCAGGTCTCCGGGGTTTCCCAGCCGTGCTCCTCGAACATGGTCTTGTTGTACCAAATGACGAACACGGAGTAGAAGAAGGGCATGCCGTAGGTCTTGCCGTCCTGTTCGAAGACGTCCAGAACACCCGGCATGAAGGAGTCACGCCAAGTGGAGTCACCCTCCCAGTTGGGTCCCTCGAGGTAGGGGTCGAGGGCGAGGATGTCTCCGTTGGCGATCAAGGGCCAATAGTTGATCGCGGCGTTGCTGGCCTCCGGGAAGGTGCCCTCCAAGCAGCGGATCCGAACCTTGTCCGCAATACGTGGGTCACCGTAGAGGTTGACGGTGACGTTGGGTCGGTGCCGCTGGTAGCGCTCCGCGCACTCGATGAAGAAGTCCAGCCCCTCGCCGCCCTCGAAGACCGGCACCTCGATGGTCACATTGCCCGCCTGAGCTACCACGGCATCGAGGTCGACCGGCGCCGCGAACAGCGGAACGAGCACGAACCAAAGTGGCACAGGAACTCCCCCTCGGAACGGTACGACGGCGCGAGGAGCGCCGTGCACGGTGTCCGCCGAATGGGCGTGGACCGCGGAGGATGACTTCCCGAGAAAGGTCCCCGAGCCCTTCTACGGCCTCATCCGATCCCGGCGTGGGATTGGAACTTGGAGGGGAGCCTCACCGTGAACGTGGAGCCCTCGTTGAGGACGCTCTCAACCTCTACGCGACCGTTGTAGAAGTCGACGATGCGACGCACGATGTTCAGGCCCAAGCCGGTGCCGGTGGTGAGTTGGTTCTCTGACCGCTTTTCCCGAAAGAACTCGCTGAACAGCTGGGCTTGGCCCTTCTCCGAGATGCCGATACCGGTGTCCTTGACCGAGATCTTCACGAAGGGGCCGTCCGGGGTGGCTGAGATGCTCACGGAGCCGCCCTCTCGGTTGTACTTGATGGCGTTGCTCACCAGGTTGGTCAGGAGGCGGATGAGTTCCTCGCGATCGGCCTCTACAGTTGGCAGGTCGTCCGCGACCCATCCATCAAGGGTGACGCCCTTGGCCTCGGCAAGCGGGGTCATAAGCGAGACGACCTCTTCGGCAACCTCACCAATGCTGCGGGGCAGGATCTCGCGCTGGACCCGTCCGGACTCCATGCGCGCCATGTCGAGCAGGTCGTTGACGAGGTTGACGAGGCCCTTCACCCGCTCGCGGCAGCGCCCCATTATCTGTTCCTTCTCGGCCGGGTCCTGGACCATGTCTCGCATGAGGATGGAAAGGTAGCCGTCGATGGCGGCCAGCGGCGAGCGGAGCTCATGGGCGACCATGTTGACGAACTGGGCCTTCAACTCCTCGACATGCTTCATCTCGCTGATGTCTCGAAGCACGGTGACAGTGCCCAGCACCTTGCCCGACCGCTCGTCGACCACGGGCGCGCAGTTGGCCAAAACCCAGCCGCCTTCGTCCAGGTGGGTAAGCTGTATCTCTCGCGAGACACGCTTGCGCGTCTCATTGACCTCCCGGATCGTCTCGAAGAGCTCTGCAGGCTCGACCACCTCTCCGAGCTTGCGGATCTCTCCCGACTTGCGGATGTGGGGCAAGACCCTCAGAGCACGCGGATTATGGAGGACCAGTACCTGCTCCGCGTTGCAGACGAGGACCGCGTCCCCCATGCAGTCGATGATCGTCTTCAGCCGGCTCTGCTCGGTTGCCAGCTGGAGCAGCCTGCTCTCGCGGTCGGCGGCGAGCCGGTTTCGCTCGCGGATCAGGCGGGAGCGCTCAAGCGCGCGGTTCACTACGCGAAGCAACTCGGCGGGAGAGAAGGGCTTCGTGAGGAAGTCGAAGGCGTCGCGCTTCGTGGCCTCCACGGCGGTCTCGAGCGTCGCGTAGGCGGTGATGACGATACACACCATCTGGGGCGCGAGCTTCTTCGCCAGGGGCAGGAACTCGAGGCCCCCCATGCCCGGCATACGGAGGTCGACGAGCGCGACGTCGACGTCCCCCTGCTCCCTCAGCGCCTTCAACCCGGCCTCGGCGGTCTCGGCAAGCATCACCTCGTGGCCCTCGGCCCTCAGGATTCGGCGGCAACCCTTGCGAATGCCGACTTCGTCATCGACGACGAGGATCCGATGGGGACCCGTTTCGAGTCCCTCGAGTGGCGCGCCCGGAGCCGAAGCCGTTATCTCAAGCGACATGCCGAGCCTCCAGCCGGCTAGCGTGAGTGCTTACTGACGCACGATGGCATCGACGGGGCACCTCTCGTAACAGGCCCCGCAGCGCACACAGGCGTCGTCCCCGATGACATGGGGCTGGCGCGCTTCGCCCGAGATGCAGTGGACGGGGCAGACTCTCTTGCAGAGCCCGCACCCGATGCACTTGTCCTCAACGATGAAGTAATGGACCAGAGCCTCGCAGACTGCCGTGGGACACCGCCTCTCCTGGATATGGGCCTCGTACTCGTCGGGGAACTGGCGCAGGGTGGACAGCACCGGATTCGGCGCGGTCTGGCCGAGCCCGCAGAGGGCTGCGCGCTGGGCGACAGCGCCGAGACGGCGGAGACGCTCGAGGTCGAGGGCTTCGCCACTGCCGGCAGTGATCCGCTGCAACACCTCGAGCATGCGCTTGGTGCCCTCGCGGCAGGGCGTGCACTTCCCGCAACTCTCGTCCTGGGTGAAGGTCAGGAAGAACTTGGCGATGTCCACCATGCAGACCGTGTCGTCCATGACGATCAGGCCGCCCGACCCCATGATCGCGCCCGCTGCCTGGAGCGACTCATAGTCGGTAGGTGTGTCGAGATACTGGGAAGGTAGGCACCCGCCGGACGGTCCACCGATCTGGGCCGCCTTGAAGCCCCGGCCACCCGGGATGCCTCCTCCGATGTCGAAGACGACCTCGCGCAGGGTCGCGCCCATGGGTACTTCGATGAGCCCCGTGTTGACCACGTTACCCGCCAGGGCGAAGACCTTGGTGCCTTTCGACTTCTCCGTGCCGATGGAGGAGTACCAGTCGGCGCCAAGGAGGATGATGGCAGGCACATTGGCCAGGGTCTCCACGTTGTTGATGTTCGTCGGCTTCCCCCAGAGTCCCGAGGTAGCGGGGAAGGGAGGCCTCGGCCGAGGCATGCCGCGCTTGCCCTCGATGGAGGCCATCAGGGCCGTCTCCTCGCCGCAGACGAAGGCGCCGGCGCCTAGACGTATCTCCAGATGGAAGCAGTGGTCAGTGCCGAGGATGTTGTCTCCGAGCAGTCCGCGCTCCTCGGCCTGCTGAATGGCAAGCTTGAGCCGCTGAACCGCGAGCGGGTACTCGGCCCGAACGTACACGAAACCGCGCTTGGCCCCGATGGCGTAGGCGCAGATCGCCAAGGCCTCGACGACGCTGTGGGGATCGCCCTCGAGGGTGCTTCTGTCCATGAACGCGCCCGGATCGCCCTCATCGGCGTTGCACACGACGTACTTGGTCTCGCCCGGCGCATTGTGGGTGAACTGCCACTTGAGGCCAGTGGGGAAGCCGGCCCCGCCGCGACCGCGCAGACCGGCAGCCTTGATGATATCGATGACCTCCTGGGGTGAGAGTTCCCCGAGGCACTTGGCCAAGGCGGCGTAACCGCCGACGGTAAGGTAGTCGTCGATGTTCTCAGGGTCGACCCGCCCTACGTTGCGGAGGCAGATCCGTGTCTGTCGGTTGAAGTAGTCAAGCCGTCGCCAGTCACGTGTGAATCGGTCAATGACCTCGCTGTCCTGGGCCCCGGTCGCAGCGCCCTTGGCAGGGGTACCTAGGCCCTCGATGGCCTCGATCTGCCACTCGGGAATGGGCTGGCCACCCATCACGTCACGCCTGATGATCTCGGCGGCACGGCCGGCATCGACATTGACGTACAGCCTGGGCGGCTCGCCTGGCTTCCGAACCTCCATGAGCGGCTCGACGCTGCAGCAGCCGACGCAGCCGACTTGGCCTAGGGTCACGTCGTCGTTGCCGTTCAGCGCCGCCTTCGCGGCATCCATCGCGTCGCGAGCTCCGGCTGCGAGGGCGCAGGTGGCAATCCCAACCAGGACCTGTGGCTTCTCCACCTCCCCGGCAACAGACGGTGATGCTTGGCTCACGAGCTTCTCTAGGGTCTGGGTCGCGCTAGACATGCGCCGCTCCGTTCTCTCCTGGGTCACCCCAGATGGGTTGCGACCTTCTCCGCCAAGTCGACGGGGTCGATGGGTTTGTTCACGAACTCAGTAACTTGCAGCCAACCGGGCGCGGAGCCCTCCTGATCGACACGGAAGCCAAGGGCGGTGGTAACGCCCGAGACCATCAGGATGGGCACCCCCGCCGTCTTCGGGTGATTCTGCAGGCTCTCCACCAGCGCGAACCCGGCGTCCAGTTCCTCCATCATGAGGTCCACAACGACCAGGTCGGGCACTTCACGCAGAGCCGTCTCGACGCCGGCTCGGCTGTCGGGCGCCGTCACTACCTGATATCCCTTTGCCTCGAGGGCGATGCGGTTCGCGGCTACGAAGTCCGCATCGTCATCCACCAGCAGTACCTTCTTCTTGCTCTCGCCGGCCATGCTCCAGATCACCTCAATCGGAATCGGCGGCGTCCGCACTCGCGGCGGTCGCTCCTACCGGGTCGCCTTACTCCTGCTCCTTGCCATCGGCGCTGACGCCATCCGAGGCACCGTTGCCAGCGCCAGTTGCTTCCTCTTCGGCCCCAATCAAGGTGGGCCACTCCCCGTCGTCATCATCGTCATCCGCGCCGATCAGATCCGAGCCTGCCGCGGGGCTTGAGGCCGGTAGTTCTGAGCCGCCGATCAGCGTCGGCCATTCACCGTCGTCGTCATCGTCATCATCATCGCCGGCCGACAGCCACTCCATGCCGGGGACGACAGCAGCTGCCGCTCCCTTGCTCGCGCCCGCTGAAGCTACCTCGCCATCCGCGTCATTCTCGTCATCCAGATCCTCGAACCCCAGCATCTGGCCCTGGAGCACGTCTGGTCGGGGGAGAGTGAAGACGAACTCGATCCACTCGCCCTCCTGGCTCCTTACCTCTATGTCGCCGCCGTGCTTGCGCACGATCTCGCGAGTGATGTAGAGCCCGAGCCCCGAGCCCCGCTCCAACTCGCCCGGACGGCTGACGCGCGCGAACTTCTGGAACAGCTCTCTGACCTGATCCGCGGGAACGCCGGGACCCGTGTTGCGGACTCGCAACTCGACCCAGCCGTCAGCCAGCCGATCACCGCTCACGGTGACCTGTCCGCCCTCTTCGCCGTACTTGGCGGCGTTCCCGAGCAGATTCTCGAAGACGATCTGCAGGAGCGTGGGGTCAGCCTGTACCGACACATCGGCGGCAAGTTCAATGGTGACGTTCATGGACTTCTCTTCGAAGCGTCCTCGGAGATCGCGCATCACCGGGGTGATGATGTCGTCGCTCACAATGACCGGCCGCGCACGGACCTCGAGCTCGCCCTTCTCGATGCGGGAGAGATTGAGGTAGTTGAGGATCATCTCCTCAGTGCGCACGATGGAGGCATGGACGTCATCGAGGGCCTCGACCTGGTCCTCTGTCATGTCGCCCACAAAGCCCCCTTGCAGGGCCAGCACGTTGATCTTCATGGCGGCGATCTGGTTCTTCAGCTCATGGGTAATGAACTCGAGAGTGTTAAGGTAGCTCTCGTTCCAGCGACGCAGTTCCTCGCTGGCCTCCTGCAACTCCTCCAGGTTCGAGCGCAGGGCCTCGTCCCGCTCACGGAGGGCGTGCACCATCTCGTGGAACGACCACCGCAGACGGTCAATCTCGTACTCCCCGGGTTCGGCCGGTTTCGTGAGGAAGCCGGGTATGTTGGCGTGCAACTGGCCCTTCGCAACCGCGTCGGCGGCCAGGCTCAACTCCGTGATGGGCTTGGCGATGCGGCGGGCGGAGAACACGGACGCGATAGCGATGCCGACCATGACGAGGACGGCCACGCCCAGGAACACCCCGGTCGCCTGGACGCGCATGTCGTCATACCGAGTCTTCTGGACACCGACATAGAGCATGCCGATGCGGTCCCCGTTCTCGTCCACCATGGGTTCGTAGGCGCTGACGTACCAGGTGCCAACGACGTACGCCGGGCCAACCCATGTTCCGCCCTTGCCCATGACGTGGTCGTAGACTTCTTGAGAAACCCGGCTCCCCACCGCTCGCTCGCCCGTAGAATCCAGAACGTTGGTGGCAATTCGCACATCGTCCTGGAATATGGTGACGGTCCCGAGGTTATGGCCGCGGTATGTGTCCATGGTGAAGATGCTGCTGCGCAGGGCATCCACAAGCGCCGAGTTCCGCTGCAGGACGATCCCAACCCGCACCGCGCCCTCTATCTGGCCCCCAGACTCCACGATGGGACTCACGGCTTCGAGCACCATGCCCTCCCGCAATTCCGTGGGGCCCCCGCGCCGAGACATGGCCGTATCACTGACTCGTACTAGCGCGCGCTCAGCTAGGTCGGGGCTCTCCACAGACAGGTTGAGCATCGGCACGAGCCGCAACGATGTTCGCGCCACGCCGTCAGACAGCGCATCGCGAACCATGCGACTCTCCGAGGCGCCTATGCCCACAGCCTCACCGCGTGCCGTGGCTCGGACGGTTCCGCTCTTGTCGATGAGGTGGATGTAGTCGAAGTTACCCTTGGCCCGGAGCATCTCCAGGAGGCGGCTGATCGCCTCATCGCTGGAGCGCGCCGTAGAGTCCCTGCTGGCCTCTGCCGCCACGGCGGCGGCGAGCCGGGCCCTCTCGCCCTGCCCATCCAGCCCTGCGCGAGCCGTCTTGAGTGCCACGTCCACGCGGCGCTGGGCTTCCGCGAACACGAGGCTGCTGAGCAGATAGCCCCCAACGACCACGGTCAGAATGCCCCCCAGAAGGGACACAATGACCATGGCGCCCATAAGCCTCGTTCGTATGGGCAGGTTATGAATCAGCCGGCGGGGCAAGCCGCTCGTCCCCTTTGATCTACGCCTGGGCCTCGGCGCTAGCGTGGGCCAGAGCGGTGTACTCCGCCACGATGTCCGGCACTTGCTCGGGCCGCACCTTGGCGTGTACGCGGTCGTTCACCATTACGACCGGCGCTTGGCCACAGGCGCCTAGGCAGCGCGCCTCTTCCAGGGTGAAGAGGCCGTCTTCCGTCGTCTGTCCGGGTTGGATCTCGAGCCGGCGGATGAACTCGTTCATAACCGCTTGGCTGCCTTGCACATAGCAGGCCGTGCCCGCGCACACGCGGATCGTATAGAGGCCCTTGGGAGTCAGGGAGAAGTAGGAGTAGAAGCTCGCCACTCCCCATATGTAGACCGTTGGCACCCCGAGGGACTGGGCCACATGGTTGACGGCCTTCTCTGGCACGTAGCCATACCGGTCCTGGACGTAGTGCAAGACCGGGATGAGGGCGCTCTGCACATGGCCCGGGTTGTTGTTCTTCTGCTCGTCGATGTACCGGTCCAGATCCTGCCACCAGGCCGGTGTGTCGAGGACTTCCTTCTTGAACCGAGTCGTCACACTTGCGCCTCCTGAGGCCGGACGCCGAAGGGCACCCGAGGATGGTAGTGGGTGTGGAGCAGATGGTGAGACCGCTCGCTCATCGGCTCACCGAGATACTCCGCGTAGAGTTTCTGGATGTCGGGGTTGTGGTGAGAGCATCGCAGAGGCCGCTCGACATCCAGGTCGTACAGAGCCTGGGAGCGGAGCCTGAGCAGGTTCTCGTCCAGAGGCACGGCGTTCGCGCCGGCGTAGGGTTGGCCGCCGCCACCGATGCAGCCACCGGGGCAGCCCATGATCTCGATCCAATGGAACGGCTCGCCCGCTCTCACCCGGTCCAGGAGCCGGTTCGCGTTGGCCAACCCGTTGGCGATGGCTATGCGGACTGGCGTTCCCTTGAAGTCGACGGTCGCCTCCTTGACGCCCTTGAGGCCGCGGCACTCGCTGAACTCCAAGGCGTCTGCCGCGAGGTCCTCATCGAAGAGCATCCAGTAGGCCGTCCGGAGCGCCGCCTCGGTGACCCCGCCCGTCGTGCCGAAGATCGCGCCAGCACCGGAGGACGCTCCGAGCGGATGATCGGGCTCCTCTGCGGGGAGGTTCAGGAAGTCGATCCCCATGTGCTTCATGAGCCACACGAACTCCCGCGTAGCTAGCACCGCATCGACCGCAGGTACACCGTCAACGTATAGCTCCTCGCGCTGGGCCTCGAGCTTCTTGCACGTGCAGCACATAACGGCCACGGAGAAGATGCTTTGGGGGTCCACGCCCAGCTTCTCCGCGTAGAACGACTTGGCGATTGCGCCTTGCATGCTCATGGGCGACTTCGCGCTGGAGAGGAGTGGGAGCAGATCGGGGTGGAACTGCTCAGCGTACTTCACCCAGGTGGGGCAGCAGGAGGTGATGTTCGGCAGCGGCGCGTTGGTCTTGAGCTTGTGCACGAACTCGGCCCCCTCCTCCATGATCGTTAGATCAGCGCCGAACTGAGTGTCGAAGACATGATCGAAGCCCATGGCCCGCATCGCCGAGAAGCACTGGCCCTCCCATGCCTTGCCCGGCGGCTGCCCGAACCCCTCGCCGACGGCCGCGCGAACAGAGGGCGCCATCTGGCTGATCACGATGCGGTTGGGGTCCTCCAGAGCGGCCATCAGGTCGTCGCTGTTGCCGTGCTCCAGGAAGGCGGCGGTGGGACAGACATTGATGCACTGTCCGCAGGCGACGCAGACGGTCTCCATGAAGGGCGAGTCGTACGCGGGCATCACGATGGTTCCGAAGCCCCGATGGACCTGGCCAAGAGCGGCTACCTCCTGGACCTCGCCGCAGACACGCACACATCGGCCACACAGGATGCACTTCTCAGGGTCGCGCATGACCGAGGGGCTCGTGATGTCGCGATCGTAGTGCTTCCGCTCCCCCTCAAAGAGCCGGTCGCGGACGCCTAGCGCGTAGGAGAGGCGCTGCAGCTCGCAGTTGCCGTTGCGCTCGCAGGTGTTGCAGTCCATCGGATGGTTGTCGAGCAGCAGCTCGACGATGTCCCGGCGGATGCGCAGGACCTCGGGAGTGCGAGTATGCACCACCATGCCATCTGCGGCGGGGAAGCAGCAGGAGGCCGTGAGGTTGCGCGCCCCCTCAACCTGCACAACGCACACGCGGCAGGCGCCCTCGATAGAGAGCCGCGGATGGTAGCAGAGCCGCGGGATGTGAATCCCAACGGAGTCTCCGGCCTCCAAGATGGTGGAACCCTCGGGTACTGTCGCCTGGATGCCATCGATGGTAATGGTTACGTCGGCCATAGTCGTTCCTCACCCGTGTTTCACACGTACGGCGTCCGCGTGCCTGGCATGCGGACGCCGTGGGTATATAATCCGCTCCGGGGCTTCGCCTGAAGCCCGGGGGCAGGTGGACTGTAGAGGTGGGGCGGGGCATGGGAGCCTCGAACGTCCCGATGACACTGTGAATGATATCACGAAGTTGGACCAGCGGCTAGGCCGGGCACAACTCATCGCGATTACAGTCACCCCCATGAATGGTACCGGGGCACATGCAGGTCCCGGCCCGCGTCGTCCACGCCAGTGCGCCGCTCCCCTAACCCGCCAGAGCCTTCTCGATCTCCGCGACCAGCTTGTCGGGCTCAACAGGCTTGTCCAGGAAAGTGTCGACGGGCAGCCAGGACTCGTCCTTGTCGAAGCGGAAGGGGATGTCCTCCTGATTGACCGCCGTCAGCATGATGAGCGGGATGGTCCGAAGTTCCGCGTCGCCCCGAAGCTCGCGCGCCAACTCGAAACCGTCGGTAGGGGTGTCCATCATGACGTCCAGCACGATGACGTCGGGCTTCTCGGCCTTGGCGGTATCGAGGCCCGTCGCTCGGCTGCGAGCGGTCACAACGGCATAGCCCGCTGCTTCCACGGCTATCCGATTGATCGCGATGAAGTCGGGGTCGTCATCAACGAGCAGTACCTTCTTCTTGTCGGCCATGTGGACACAGACCCTCCTCACTGACCGGCGCACGGACAGCGCCCCAACCTCAGGCGCCTGACCGCGATCACCGTTGAGCTATTATTGTTCGTGCTGCCCCCGTGTCCTGCCTCCGTAGTGGCCCTATTGGTCGAAGGCAGATATGTCACTTGGCGTCCGTCGGCAAAGCACACTAATGCGTCTGTCGCGAGATGAGGCTCAGGAACTCCTGTCGGGTTGAAGGGTCGGACCGGAACGTACCCAGCACCGACGAAGTGGTCATGATCGAGTTCTGCTTCTCAACGCCGCGCATCATCATGCATAGGTGACGGCACTCGATCACCACGCCAACCCCTTGGGCCTTGGCCGCCTGCATCACAGCCTTGGCGATCTGCGTCGTCATCCGCTCCTGGTTCTGAAGCCGCCGCGCATAGCAGTCGGCGATCCTGGCGAGCTTGCTCACTCCGAGGATGCGCTCCTGCGAGACATAGCCGATGTGGCAGCGGCCGTAGAAGGGCAGCATGTGGTGCTCACACAGGCTATAGATCTCGATGTTGTGGGCGATGATCATATTGTTGAGTTCGCACTCGAATGTCGCGCCCGAGGTGATCTCGCGCGGGTCCTCGCGGTAGCCCCGGGTGAGCACGTGCCAGGTCTCGGCAACGCGGCTGGGGGTGCGCTCCAGCCCCTCCCGATTGGGATCCTCGCCCAACTCGATGAGCAGTTCACGGATGAGCTGCTCCACACGCTCCTTGTTCATCAGCTTATGGCCTCTCAGGCATGCCGGACGCGGTAGATCCGCACTCCGGCCCCTCGCGCCGCCTTGATGGCGGCCGGTTTGGTGAGGGTGATATGGGCGGCCCGCACTCTGGGATCCTCCAGGCACATCTCGGCGATTCGCTCGGCGAGGCGCTCCAGCAGGTAGTCCGTGGTGTTACCGACGGCGCTTCGGATTCGCTTAGCGAGCGCTCCGTAGTCCACCGTGTCAGCAAGGTCGTCCGTGCGGCCGGGGAGGGATAGATCGACCTCAAGTTCGAGGTCGAGGAGCAGCTCCTGAGGCTGGCAGCGCTCGTCCTCCCCCACCCCTATAACACACTCCAGTCTCAGCTCTCGTAGCATGATCCGGTCGGTCTCTCTATCCATGCACCTCACCCCGCAGATGGCGCCCTCCGTCGACGAAGATCACCTGACCCGTTACGAACTCAGCGGTCAATAGGTAGATGACCGCCTCGGCGACCGCGTCCGGGCTGCCCCAGGTCTCGAGCGGATTGGACCTTCGGTGACGCTCCAGGAACGAATCGTCCATTCCTGGGGGCGGTAGTATGAGCCCAGGGGCTACTCCGTTCACGCGGATCCGGGGGGCGTACTCCAGCGCCGCGAGCTTCGTGAGGGCATGGAGCGTCGCCTTGCTAAGCTGGTAGGGCAAGTGCAGGGCGTCGTAGGCAAGCATCCGCGCGTCGAGAAGGTTCACTACAGCCTCCCCGTGCCCTGACTCAGCCAGCAGCCGAGTAAGAGTCTGCGGCGCGACGGCGTTGACGCGATGGCACGCATCCAGCGCGCCTGCCGTGAGTTCGGCGAGTCCGCCCCTCGGGTAGATCGCGGCGTTGTTGACGAGTAGGTGGATCGGGCCCCCAGCCTCCGCGGCGGAGAAGACGTGCTCCGGCCCACCTTCGGCCGATAGGTCGCCCGTCACCACTCGCGCTGACCGGCCCACGGACTCGATCTCGTGGCACAGACCCAAGGCATCCTCAACCGAGGTGCGAGCGTGAACCACGACATCCGCGCCCGCGCGGGCGAGGGCCAGGCAGATTGCCCGCCCGATGCGCCTGGCTCCGCCGGTTACGAGGGCTGTTGTGGTATCCAGAGAACGAGCCATAGCGGCTCCGTTCCGCGACGCTGCAGGGTACCGCGGCGCCTATCGCGAAAGTGGCGCAACCGCATCTTATCACCTTCGGAGGCCCCCTACCCGCCATGATCGCTCTCATCGCGCTCGGCCAAGTGCTTGCCGCCCCTATAGAGCCCCCTCCCTTCGTGACTCCTGAGATGATCGAGCGAGGCATCACGAGCATGGGGGATGGTTGGCGCCTACAGGCCGTCGTCGAGAAGGCCCGATCGGGGGGCGAGGTCACCATCGGAGTCATCGGCGGCTCTATCACGGAGGGCGCCAGCGCGACGTCGGAGGACCGGCGCTACGGCAACCAGATTGCGGCGTGGTGGCAGACGGCCTTTCCCGAGGCGAGCATACGGTTCGTCAACGCTGGCATCGGCGCTACGGGGTCGGATATCGGCTGTCACCGAGCCGCGGACCATCTTCTCAGCCACGATCCGGACTTCGTGGTCATCGAGTACGCGGTCAATGACGCGGACACGCCCTTTGCCGCCGAGACGCTCGAAGGGTTGGTCCGCCAGGTGCTGACCCATCCCTCCCGTCCCGCGGTGATGCTGCTTTTCATGATGTACGCGGGTGGAGGCAACGCTCAGGAGTGGCACTCCAAGATCGGAACGCATTATCGGCTCCCTATGGTCAGCCTGAGGGATGCGGCCTGGCCGGAGATCGAGGCAGGTCGTATCGAGTGGGGCGACGTTGAGGCCGACGAGGTGCATCCTAACGACGCAGGGCATACGCTCTGCGCGCTCCTTGTGACCGAGGTGGTCTCTCGACATATGGCGGGGCAGCTTCCTCCGCCGCTCGTCTCCGATGTGTACCAGCACACCGCCATGCTCACCCCCGATAACGCCCCCAACGTGGCGGCTGAGGGTTTCTCCGAGGGCGAGCCTGCGCGCCTTGGGCGTACGTGGTGGGCAGACGAGCCGGGGGCGACTCTGGAGGTACCCTTCGAGGGCACCTCGTGCGCCATAGCCTACTACCGCATCAAGGGCGACCAGGGGCGGGCTGAGGCCTGGGTGGACGATCGCGAGCCTGTAGTTCTTGAAGGCTGGTTCGAGGCCGACTGGGGCGGCTACTCCGCCTTCGCTCTCATCGGCCGTGACTTGGGGCCAGGAGAGCACACGCTGCACGTGCGGCTGCTGCCGGACCGGGCGGAGGGCAGCCGAGGCCATCGGTTCGAGGTGCATGCCGTTCTCGTGGCGGGCAGGGAAGCGGCGCAATAGCGCCACTTCGCCCGTCGCAGGGACATCGGGTTGGAGCGCAGCCCATGTGAGAAGGGATGATTGACATGCGTAGGTTCAACATTGTGCTGGTCGCCGCCGCGCTAACCGCGACTCTGGCGTCGTCTGCCTGGGCGCTCAGCGCGAGAGGCACTGTCTTCCACGACCGCGATGGCGATGGGGTCATGGGGCCACGCGAACCCGGGCTGCCGGGCGTGGGCGTCTCGAATGGCGATCAGGTGGTCGTGACGGACTCCTCGGGGCACTGGGAGTTGCCCTGTGACGACTACACTATCTTCTTCGTCATCAAACCCTCTCAATGGTCGGTGAGGACCGACCAGGACGGAGTGCAGCGCGGCTATTACATCCACTGCCCCGAGGGAGCGCCCGACCTCCAGTACCCGGGAGTCGCCCCCACTGGGCCTCTGCCACGCAGCATTGACTTCGCGCTCACGCCAGCGACTGAGCCGGAGCGTTTCGAGGTCATCTGCCTGGGCGACCCGCAGCCGTGGAACGTGTGGGAGGTCGAACTGCTCGCCCAGGACCTCGTCGAGCAACTCGCTGTAACGGAGACATCGGCGGCCTTCGGTATGGTGCTCGGGGACGTTGTGTTCGACGACCTCAGCCTGCTCCCGCTGGTGACCGCCACCCTCGGACGCGCGGGGATCCCCTGGCACTACGCCATGGGCAACCATGACAGGAACTACGACACGGGCGAGGAGTTCTCCACCACGACGTGGCACCGCGTGGTGGGCCCCGATCATTACGCTTTCAACTACGGCGGAGTGCACTTCTTGGTGCTAGAGAATATCGCGCACCAGGATGGAGGGGGCTACAGCGCAGGCCTGACCGAGGAGCAACTGAACTTCGTGCGCGAGGATCTGCGGCACGTCCCCAAGGACACGCTCATCGTCTACATCCAGCACATCCCCGTTATGGAGCAGAGCGACCAGCACAGGTTCCTCAGGCTCTTCGAAGGGCGGCAGAATGTGCTGGGGCTTTCGGCGCATTGGCACAGCCAGCAGCACTTCTTCCTCAACGCCGACTTCGGCTGGCCCAATCCCATGCCTCATCACCACCTCGTGCACGTCGCGTCATGCGGGGCCTGGTGGCAAGGGCAGCCAGACCACCAGGGGATCCCGCACGCAAACGCACCCGATGGCACGCCGAACGGGTACTCGGTCATCCGCTTCGACGGGAACCGCTACGAGATCCAGTACCGCGCGGCCCGACGCGAGGCCAGCTACCAGATGCGGCTCTGGGCGCCCGAGGAGGTCGAACCCGGGGATGGAGCCTTCCTCTACGCGAATGTGTTCGGGGGCTCCGAGCGATCCACTGTGGAGTACCGGCTGACAAGGGATGCGACCATGCCGGGTGAGTGGACTCGGATGGAGCGCAGAACCGACCCCGACCCAGCGGATGTAGAGGCCATCCGGGCACGGTACCGCGGGATCATGGGGCCAGACTCCCCGTTCGAGATCGAGGTGCCCGTCTGGTGCGCTCATCTATGGCACACCGTGCTTGCCGCGCCCGAGGAGCCTGGCTACTACCGTATCGAGGTGTGCACCACCGACATGTTCGGCAACACGCACCAAGGGGTTCGAGTGCTGCGAGTGGTGGCACCGTAGGGGTGTCGAGGCCCGCTCACTGCGGAGCGGCGGCTGGGACATTCGCGCCCAGCCGCCGCTAACGTCTCACTGCCCGGTCTGAGCTACATCGCCTCGATGTCCGAATGGTACATCTGGATGGAGCGCACGTCTCCGATGCCGCCGCGTGCGGCCGCGATACCCTCGGCAGCGGATAAGGCCGCGGCAGTGGTTGTCACGTACGGGATTCGGTAGCGGATCGCGGCCTTCCGAATGTAGCTGTCGTCGTAGGCGCTGTCCTTGCCCGCGGGGGTGTTTATGACCATCTGAACCTCGTGGTTGTGCAGCGCATCCAGAATGTGGGGCCGGCCCTCTTGGAGTTTCCGGATCATCTCGGCGGCAATGCCGTGTTCGCCCAGGAACCTTGCCGTACCCGCCGTGGACAGGATCCGAAAGCCTAGGTCGGCGAGCTTGCGCGCTGGCTCCAGCACGAGCTCCTTGTCGCGATCGGCGACGGTGATGAGCACCGTCCCCTCCAGCGGCGGCGCGAACCCCGCGGCCAGCTGAGCCTTGTAGAACGCCAGGCCGTAGGAGTCAGCGATCCCCAGCACCTCACCCGTGGAGCGCATCTCGGGGCTCAGAATGGGATCCACCTCAGGCAGCATGTTGAAGGGGAAGACCGCTTCCTTCACGCCGAAGTGCCGGTAGCGCAGGCGGCACAGACCCGTGTCGGCCAACCGGGCGCCCAGCATGACCTCGGTGGCAATCCGGGCCATCGAGACGCCCGTCACCTTGGAGACCAGCGGCACGGTGCGCGAGGCCCGAGGATTGGCCTCGAGGACGTAGACGGTACCGCCGCAGATGGCGTACTGCATGTTCATGAGTCCCACGACACCGAGTTCCACGGCGATGCGGCGGGTGTAGTCCTCGATGGTGGCAAGGTGGTCCGGGCTGATGGTTACGGAAGGGATCACACAGGCGCTATCACCTGAGTGAATACCCGCCAGCTCGATGTGCTCCATGACCGAGGGAACATAGGCTTGCTCGCCATCGGCGATAGCGTCAGCCTCGGCCTCCACGGCGTTCTCCAGGAACTTGTCGATGAGGATGGTACGCTCGGGCGCGACACGTATCGCGGCCGTCATGTAGCGGAGGAAGGAAGCCTCATCGTACACGACCTCCATGCCGCGTCCGCCCAGGACATAGGAGGGCCTCACCATAAGGGGATACCCGATTCGGGAGGCGATAGCCAGGCCCTTCTCGACGGATAGGGCCGAACCGCTCTCGGGCTCGGGAATGCCAAGACGCTCCATGACACTTGCGAACCGCTTGCGGTCCTCCGCTAGGTCAATGCTCTCGGGGGCGGTTCCGAGGATCTTGACGCCGGCGGCCTGCAGCTCCGCCGCGAGGTTCAGCGGCGTCTGTCCTCCAAACTGGACGATGACGCCTTCGGGCCGCTCCTTCTCGTAGATGCTGAGAACGTCCTCAACGGTGAGAGGCTCGAAGTAGAGCCTGTCCGAGGTGTCGTAGTCGGTCGAGACAGTCTCGGGGTTGCAGTTCACCATGATGGACTCGTACCCGAGGTCCCGTAGGGCGAAGGCTGCGTGGACGCACGTATAGTCGAACTCGATGCCCTGTCCGATGCGGTTCGGGCCGCCGCCGAGAACCATGACCTTGCGGTTGCCAGACACCGGCACCGTATCGGGCGCGTTGTAGGTTGAGTAGTAGTACTCGGCATCAGCGCCGCTCACGGGGATAGCGTTCCAGGCCTGAACGAGTCCGATGGCTTTGCGTCGGTTGCGGATCTCCTCCTCGTTCAACCCCAGGAGCTGGCTCAAGTAGCGATCGGCGAACCCATCCTTCTTGGCGCGGATGAGCAGCTCGTCGGGGAAGTCGCGGCCCCGATGCTGGAGTATCTCCTCCTCAAGGGCAACCAACTCGGCCATCTGCTGAATGAACCACCGGCCTATGTGCGTGATCCGATGTAGCTCCTCGACGGTCGCGCCCTTGCGCAGGGCCTCGTACATGAGGAACTGACGCTCCGATGTGGGCTCGGCAAGCCGCTTGCGGAGCGTGGACAGCGACAGGCTGTGGAAGTCGGATGCGAAGCCGAGGCCGTAACGCCCGATCTCCAGCGATCGGATGGCCTTCTGGTATGCCTCCTTGTAGGTCTTGCCGATGCTCATGACCTCGCCGACCGCGCGCATCTGCGTCCCCAGGCGGTCCTCGGCGCCGGGGAACTTCTCGAAGGCCCAGCGCGCGAACTTGACCACGACGTAGTCGCCCGAGGGCGTGTACCGGTCGAGGGTCCCATCACGCCAGTAGGGGAGATCGGTGAGCTCCAGGCCACCCGCAAGCATCGAGGATACTAGGGCGATGGGGAAGCCCGTCGCCTTCGACGCCAGGGCCGATGAGCGGGAGGTGCGAGGGTTGATCTCGATGACCACAACGCGGTCGTCCTCCGGGTTGTGAGCGAACTGGATGTTGGTGCCTCCTATGACGCCAATCGCCTCGACGATGCGGTAGGAGTAGTCCTGCAGGCGCTCCTGCAGCTCTTTGGGGACGGTGAGCATGGGGGCGACGCAGAAGCTATCACCCGTGTGGACGCCCATCGCATCCACGTTCTCGATGAAGCAAACCGTGACCATGCGGCCGCCCGCGTCCCGCACAACCTCTAGTTCCAGTTCCTCCCAACCGAGGACCGACTCCTCAACGAGTACATGGCCCACGAGGCTCGCGGCCAAGCCGCGCGCCGCGATGACCCGCAGCTCCTCCACGTTCCACGCGATCCCGCCCCCCGTGCCACCGAGGGTGTAGGCCGGCCGGAGCACGACTGGGTAACCGAGACGCGACGCCACGGCTTCGGCCTCCTCCACGCTGAAGCAGGCCTCGCTGAGCGGCATGGGGATCTCCAGGGCGTTCATCGTCTCCTTGAACGCGATCCGGTCCTCCCCACGCTCGATGGCGTCCGCCTGGACGCCGATGGTCCGCACACCGTACTTGTCGAGGATTCCGGCCCTGTGGAGCTCTGACGTGAGGTTCAGACCCGTCTGGCCACCGAGGTTGGGCAGGATGGCGTCGGGCCTCTCGGCGGCGATGATCCGCTCTAGGCTGTCGACGGTGAGGGGCTCGATATAGGTAACGTCGGCCATCCCAGGGTCGGTCATGATGGTCGCGGGGTTCGAGTTGACCAGTACCACGCGGTATCCGAGGGCCCGCAGAGCCTTGCACGCCTGGGTACCGGAGTAGTCGAACTCGCAGGCCTGCCCAATCACGATAGGTCCAGAGCCGATGATGAGGATCTTGTCGATGTCGTTGAGCTTCGGCATGGCTGTCCTCGGTACGCGCCGCATGAGGCGCCCCCGAGTCGGGGCACCAGACGCCAGGCACGGAGATAGGGCCCGGCCCTCGCGCCGGCCGGGCGGAACTAACCCGCCATTCTCGCACCAGATGCCCATCGGGCACAACCGCCGGGATGGGTTTGTCCGTAGATCCGCGGTCCTACCGGCGCGAGACGGTGAGCTGAGCGCCTCGGAGATCGAGGCGCGCCTGCTCCTCTGGGCTCACTTCCTGGGGGGCGGAAGGCCCTAGCGCGAGGGGCGTAGCCACAGCTCCATGGCATGGATGTCCCACGATCTATCTCCGCCATCCCACTGCATGGACTCGCCCCCGCCATAGTAGTAAATGGCGTGCGCCTCATCGGGGGACTCGGCGAGCGGGTCATCGGGAAGCCAGCCGAGAGGAGTGCCCAAGATGCCTCCGTTGTTGCATGAGAGAGCGCCCGGGTCGTCAATGAGGAGATCGAGGGGGATGTAGGCCTGATCGCCGGCCCAATCCACGCCGTCGGCAGAGAAGGCCACCATGACCGCGCCAGGGGGACCGTTGATCGCCACGACTCCGATGTACGCCGATAGGCCCGCGGCCCACTTCATGTCCCACGTGTAGTTGCCGAGGTTGCTGAGCGCGCCGGTCTCACCGACGCGGTGGAAGGACAGCGGATCGCCGTAGGGGTCCGCGATAGCGATGCACGGCTGCCCCACCGTGGTATCGGTGAAGAAGTGAACCAGATCGAGGGACCCGTCGCCGTCTTCGTCACGCAACACCACACTGGATTGGCCGGCGCCGTACTGGCTCGGGTCTGGGCGTAGGGGCCGCAGCGCTACACCAAGCTTTTCCCAGGTGATGCCTGCATCGGTCGATCGGGCGCAAAGTATGGTGTTTGCGTCCCGATCGCCTTCGCCCTCCCAGCCCGTGTAGTACATCAAGTAGAAGGGCCGCTCACCGGGGGTGCGAGGAGGGACCCGCACAACGGATGGATCCGCGGCGTGTAGCCCGTCCTCACCGCCGGAGGGGTCCAGATCGGAGTACCAGCCGTGGGCGTATCCGAAGGGCGGCTCCGCGATGCCCATGGGAGGCCGGGTGGGAGCGAGCACCGGATGCCTGGGTACCCCCTCCGGCCCGCGCATCTCCGTCCCCTCGACGTAGAACCAGCGGGCCGGGTCCACGCCCGTAGCGGCGAAGATGGCGTCACCAGCCCATGAGCCGGCCAGCCACATGCGATGCGCGCCGTTCTCCTCAACCATCGCCGTGGGGTAGGACTCGTAGTGCCCGGGTTCACCCAGGACGGGCCCGACATGCAGCGCCCAGATGTCACCCCGAGCGGACGGCACGCGCAGGGCTCGACCGATGACCGCGCCGGACTCCACGTCGATCGCCGTAACTCGCAGCGATCCCGGAGCTAGCGCATCCGGGCGCCACGCGAAGTAGGGCGGGTCACAGGACCTGAAACGATAGTGGTCCACCGGAGCGGCGGCTAACCCTGACTCTGCCTCCGCCACGAGCAACTGCACGGCGGCGCCGTCCGACTCTATGCGCTCCACCACCATGGACACAGCTCCACTCGCGCTCCCCGCGAAGCACCGGCCATCGGCCACGAATAGCGCGTTCGCCGTCTCACAATGGGCGGGCTCGCAGAAGACGCCTGCTGCCGCAGCGGCTGCGAGGACCCAGCATACTGACCTCATGACTGCTCCTCCGTCCCTGGGCGAGTCGGGCGGGGGCCTAAGGCTCCGCCAGGACAACTTCGACCAGCTCGCTCTGCCGGCCGCACTCGCCAATGGCCGACACCGCGAACCGTTCCGTCCGGCCGTACCAGTAGGTATCGTCGGGATACTGAGTCAGGTCTACCACGGCCTCCCGCGCCTCAGGACCAACTGTGGCCACCTCGAACCACGGCCGGTCGTTCAGGCCGTCATCCGAAATGCGCCGGTAGATCCTGAATCCGATGGCCCGGTCGAGAACGTTCAGACTCCTGGGAGCGCCCGCTGCCCATGTGACCCGCGCCTCGGCATCCCCGGTGCGCTCCGCCGCTACGGACTTGGGCGGGACAGGGCATCCCTCACCTGCATAGGGCGTTGGCAGTGGGATGGTGAAGCGGTCGCGTTCGCCACGGAACCAGGCGGCATTGAACTGGAACGCCTCCAGCCAGTAGTAGCACGGTCGATCGGACTTGGTAACCCTTACCAGCAGCAGGCCCCGGTTGCCAACCACGTTGATGTTTCCGAAGGGGTTGGGGCGGCGGTGGTAGCCGTTCAGGGTGATGACCTCGCGGACCGGGCGGTTGGGCAGCCTCAGCAGGCCTTCCGCATCGGTTGTGCCGACGATGACCGGATCCCGGGACACGGGCCGGTCGAAGTTGCCGTCCTCCACTACGCGGTAGTAGGTCACACCGTGATCCTGCTGCGGAGCAGCGGCAGGATCGACCTCGGCGCCACGCTGGAACACCTCAACTTGGGCATCGGCCACTGGCTCCCCGTTCACGTCGACGACCCTCAGGAAGCACTCCCCGGGGATAGCGAAGTAGTGGTCGCCGAAGTGTCCGCGCGGCATGTTCCACGTGTCGTTCAGGTAGTACGCGTCCACCTCTCCCCACAGGTGAGGCCCGTGCCAGTGCATCATCTGCATGGGATGACGCTGGAAGTGAGAGACCCGCTTCCCGCTATCGGGCCAGGTGTGCCATTCGACCCCCTCGCAGTCGAGGTTGTACCAGTCCACGAGCCCCAGTTGGTGACCAAGCTCATGGGGGAGCGACCATTCTGTCTGGTTGCGCCACTCGTGAGTGGGAGGATCCCACACCCGGTCGGCGTCGGCATCGCGGCACCAGTCCCACTGCCCCTGGTTGTACAACACGCCATCCTCGCGGCGCTCCGTGTAGAGCGGATCGTCACTGTCGCGGACGTACGCGATGCGCCCGAGCCGGACCCGAGCGCGGATGCCATCGGGAGCCCCCGGATAGCGGCTGGCGGCGAACAGCCCGTTCATGATGTCGACATGCCAGCGGTAGAAGTCCTCGAAGGAGAATGTCCCGTAGGCGGTGCGGTTCTGGTGCCAAGCGTCCACCAAAGCAGGCTGAACGAAGAACACGAAGGGCCACGCGTGCATGGCATCGGTGGCAGTGTCGTTGATAGAGGCAATCTCCGGGTCGGCAGGGTGGACGCGGAACGTCACGTAGTGCTCGCCCTCCTGCCAGTTCCAGGTCACCTCGAAGGACGCCTGTTCCATCTCCGCCAAGCGCCCGTGGTGTCGCCCCGCTGCCACCACGGCATCGTCGATGAGCCACTCGTACTCGAAGGGACTCGCCGTGGCGAAGCCCATGTTACGGACGTGAGCGGTCAGCACGATCTCCTCGCCGGGTGCGTAACTCAGCTTCAGGTTCCGAGCGAGGACTTCCGGTTCGAGGAGCGGGTCGGTGGCCTGCTTTGGCCGCGTCGCGGGTATGTCCGCATTGATCGTGGGGGCTCCGGTCTCGTCATAGTTCACGATCCCGTGTAGACCCGCGAGCATCGGACTCATCTCGATGAAGGTGACGCTCAAGTCGGGCAGGCTCGGGTGAGCGTCCCACTCCTCGCCGCGGCTAACGGTGAAGCTGTCGATCTCGTGGCGGGGGTACTCAACGGCAGGCCCTCCTACCTCCTGGAGGGAGTTCCAGACAAGCAGTCTCCACCCCTCATCCCTGACATAGCAGCCCTCGATCTGTGTGCCGTCCGCCAGGAGCAGGGTGTCAGCGGCAGCGGGGACGGTCAGGGCGAACGCGATGACAAGCAGACTACGCCAGGGGCTCATTGAGGGTCTCCTTCGGGCGAGCGGGCCACTGCATTGGCAGAGACCTTCGCATACCCGCTCCCGCGACCTGCACCGGGACATGTGAAGGGTCTGACACGGAGTTCCAGGCTGGTAGGGCCTAGCGACGTCGCCGCGGAATGGTGTGACTATGAGAGCCGAATGCACTGGCACACTCATCGCCTTGACGGTGACGCTGCTACTATCCGAGGCCGCCGCCCAGGCCGAGCCAGGGCTCATTCTGCACTGGCCTCTGGCAGGCGACTTCACGGACGCCTCGGGTCGAGGGCGCCACGGCCAGCCCCACGGCCCCGTGGGCTTCGCGGCCGCGCCAGGTGGGACGGCTCTGGCGTTGCCTGGAGACGGTGCTTGGGTAGCGGTCGACACGACTCTCTCGGAGCTCGGCAATGAGTTCACCGTTGAGTGCCGCGTGAATCCTGAGAGTCTGCAAGTCGCCTATGCGGACATACTTGGCAACCATGTCAATCAGTTTGCGGGCTTCGTGCTCCAGCAGGACGGCGACCGCACGAACCAGTACTACTTCTCCTACGGCACCGGCACTCGCTGGGTGTACAGCCCCACATTCACCCTGGCCGCCGACACCTGGCAGCGTGTCCATGTGACGAAGGGCGCCGATCGCCTGCGCGTTTACGTCGATGGCGTGCTGATTGGCGGTATCGCCGTCGAGGATCCCATGGCGCCGAGCGACGCCTCCTTCATGGTCGGCTTGGGCATAGAGGGGCAGCCGCGCTGGTTCCGAGGCCAGGTGGCCGATGTGAGGATCTGGGACCACGCGCGTCCCCCATTGGCCGACGCGCCTCCCGAGCGACAGCTTGAGCTGTTCGCGGCGAACGCCCGTGTCGAGTGGCAGACCGAGCCTCGCTGGGCGGTGTTCGCTCAGGGCGAGGGGACCCTGGCCCTGTCCGTCGACGCCGAGACCGTTCCCGTGGCCGTTCAGGGCATCCGCGTTGAGCTTGCGGCTGCGGACGCCCACGGGAACCCCGTCGATCACGATCAGCCGCATTTGCTGACACCGAACAACGGCTTCTGCTCGGAGGTGGCCGCCATTCGGGCGCCTGGTCTGTACCGGGTGGCCCTGCAGCCGTATGCTCTGCTTGCTGGGGGTGAGCACACCTTGCCGGAGGACCAGATCGCCTACTTGGTGATGTCTGGCGCGCCCCGAACCGATGTGGCCCTGCCTGCGGGAGAGGGCGCCGGTTCAGAGGAGCCAGGCCCCATCGTCTCGCTCGATGGCGATGACTGGCTCATAGCCATCGATCCCGCTGGAGAGGGGATCGCGGGGAACTGGTACGAGGGGCCGATTCAGGAGGCTCAGGGATGCCGCGTGCCCTGGATCATCCAGGGGACATTCCCAGGTTACCACGGCTTGGCGTGGTACTGGAGAGCATTCGAGACGCCACCAAGCCCGTTCATTGACGGCCGGGCCCTGCTGCGGTTCGAGGCGGTTGACTACAAGGCGGATGTGTGGGTGAACGGCCGTCACGTGGGGGGACACGAGGGGGCTGAGGGGCCGTTCGAGCTGGATGTCACGGATCAGATCCGTCCGTCGGGGCAGAACCTCCTGGCGGTGCGGGTCTTGAACCCGACGCACGAGCCCATCGATGGCATCACGCTCAACGAGTCGCCGCGACGGGCGAAGGTCATCCCCTACTCCGCCGGGGCCTCCTACAACCACGGGGGCATCGTCGGCGAGGTGAAACTCGCTCAGGTGCCCCAGGTCCATATCGAGGACCTTCACCTGATGCCCGATCCCGACACTGGCGTGGTGGGGATTGAGGTCACGGTCCGTAACGCCAGTGGCGCGCAGCAGGCTGTCCGCATGCCCGTGTCCGTCGCTCCCGCTGAGGGCGGGCCCACTGTTGCGCGAGGCGCTCTGCGACAGGACCTAGGGCCGGGGGTTCACGTCCTTCGCGGGGCCCTGGCTGTGCCTCAGCACCGCCTGTGGGATCTGAGCGATCCGTTCCTCTATCGCGTCACCGCGCGCGTAGAGAGCGAAGCGGGGGTCGACGAGCGCGCCGACCGCTGTGGGTTCCGGGACTTCCGCTTCGAGGGAGGCGCCTTCCGGCTCAATGGCCGGCGGATCTTCCTTCGGGGCACCCATACGGTGAACGCTACCCCGCTCGGGCAGCAGGTTCCAGGCGATCCGGCCCTGTTCCAGCGCGACCTAATCCTCCTCAAGACCATGGGCATCAACTGCATCCGCTTCATTTGGGGAGGCGCGACCCGACGGCAACTGGATATGTGCGATGAGATTGGTATGCTCGTCTATGTGGAGCACGCGGCGTCCAACCCTATGGTTGACGGCCCCCACATGAAGGAGCGTTTCGACGCCTCCGTATCACAGGTGATCCGCCGTGATCGTAACCACGCCAGCGTGGTCATCTGGGGCCTCCTGAATGAGACGCCCGATGGACCCGTATTCCACCATGCCACCCAGTCCCTCCCCCTCGTGCGGTCGTTGGATGAGTCGCGCATGGTGATGTTGAACAGCGGCCGCTGGGATGGGTGCATGGACATCGGATCGATCTCCAATCCCTACTCAACGGGCTGGGACGGCCATCTCGGTGGCGAGGGGCCGAATGCGCCTCGCAGTTCGGGCACCACCGTGGGTGGCTACTGGGCGGATGCGGGCGATGCCCATGCCTATCCGCGCGTGCCGCATGATGCCGCCACCATCGCCTTCCTGCGGGGCCTCGGCGGGGACACCGGACCCGTCTTTCTCAGCGAGTACGGGATCGGGAGCGCGGTGGACCTCTGGCGCGTCACGCGGCAGTTCGAGCGACTCGGCGACGACGAGGCGGAAGACGCCGTCTACTATGCGGAACGCCTACAGCGGTTCTTGGCAGATTGGGAGCGGTGGAACCTCGAAGCCACCTTCGCCACCCCCCGGGACTTCTTCGCCCAGAGTCTGCGCAAGATGGCGGGGCAACGGACCCTAGGCCTCAACGCGTTACGCGCCAACCCCAACCTGGTGGGCTACAGCGTTACAGGCATGATGGACCATGTGAACTGCGGAGAGGGGCTCTTCACCCTGTTCCGCGAGCTGAAGCCAGGCACCACGGACGCTATGGCCGATGGCTTCGCCCCGCTGCGGCTGTGCCTCTTTGCCGAACCGGCTAACGTGTACCGGGGAGGAACCATCGAGTTGGAGGCCGTACTGGCGAACGAGGATGCCCTGGCCCCAGGCAGCTACCCAGTGCGTCTCCAGATAGTGGGACCCCACGGCGCATGCGTCCTCGACGAGACTGTCTCCGTGGAGGTCCCAGAAGGCGAGGCTCCCCTCGCCCTCCCCTTCTACGCTCGGACGGTGCCAGCGGAGTGGCCCGAGGGGCGCTACCGCTTCCTCGCAACCTTGCTCAAGGGCGGCGCTCCGACGGGCGGCGAGGCGGTGTTCCGTGTGTACGATCCAGCCGCGCTGCCACGGATCGCTGGCCCCATCACCCTCTGCGGCGGGGATGCGGCGCTGCGTGGGTGGCTGGCCAGCCGAGGCGTGGAGATCAGGGAGTTCGCCGATGAAGCGCTGTTGGGGCGGGAGGCCATCCTGGTGGCCGGGCCGCCGACGCCAGATGGAAGCCCTGAGGGATGGGCCGCCCTGGAGCAACGGATCGCCTCGGGCGGCCGCGCCGTCTTCGTCGCTGCAGAGGCCCTGAGCCTGGAAGGGGAGTCCCTCCATTGGCTGCCACTGGCCCAGAAGGGGACTCTGAAGTCGATCCACGGATGGCTGTACCTCAAGGACGAGTGGGCGATGGACTGCTGGTTGTTCGACGGCCTACCAGCGGGGGGCCTGCTGGACTACGGAACGTACCGGGACGTCATTCCCGACCTTCTGTTCGACGGCCAAGAGCCCGCCGCTGAGGTTCTGGCCGGCGCGATCAAGGCTTCGCAGGAATACGACTCCGGGCTCATGGCGGCAACCTATCGGTGTGGTGATGGCGAGTTCCTTCTGAGCACCCTCCGCGTGATCGAGAACCTGGGCCGCGACCCGATAGCGGACCGCATCCTCCTGAACGCGCTGGCCTGGGTCAGCCGTCGGTGATGGTTCGTCGCCGGGACGCAGTGAGTCGAAAGGATGATCGACAGTGGCCGAAAGACTGGCGATTCACGGAGGCACACCCGTTGTAGGGCCGGGGGAGGTCCAGCCGTGGCCTCATGTCACGGACGCCGACCGCGCAGCCGTCGCACGGGTTCTGGCCGAGCCCGATCTAACCGTAGCTCGGCAGCGCGAGGCTGAGGGGCTGGCGGCGGAGTTCGCCACCTACATGGGCCTTCCCCACGCCGTTCCGGTGAACAGCGGCACCGCCGCCCTGCATCTCGCCGTGGCCGGCATCGGCCTCGAACCGGGCGACGAGGTCATATGCCCCGCCTTCACCTATTGGGCGACCGCGGCGGCCGTGCTCCACCACAACGGAGTGCCCGTCTTCGTTGACGTGGAGCCAGGGACATGGACCATGGACCCGGCCCTCGTCGAGGAGCGGATTACCGAGCGCACTCGTGCGCTGATGCCAGTCCACATCCACGGCATGCCGGCGGACATAGACCCCCTCCTCACTGTCGCGGATCGGCACGGACTCAAGGTGATCGAGGACTGTGCGCAGTCCCACGGCGCCCGGTACAAGGGGCGGCTCTGTGGCGCTATAGGCGATGCGGCGGGGTTCTCGCTCCAAGCGACGAAGCTTCTCACGACGGGGAGCGAAGGCGGCCTGTTCGTCACTGGAGATGATCAGATCGCCGAGCGGGCAAGGCTGCTTCAGTATCTCGGGGAGATCGTGGTCCCGGGTCGTGAACGCCAGGATCAGAGCTACAACGCCTTCGGCCTCGGCTGGATGTATCGCGGGGATGTCTTCGGCCAGGCATTCGCGAGAAGTCAGCTCCAGCGGCTCGATGCTCTGAACGAGGCGCGACGGGCGAACTGTGAGCTCCTCAGGGAGCTGCTCTCCGAACTGCCGGGAGTGCGCGTGCCGGAGCTCCCGCCTGACCGGGATATGGTCTGGTACACCTTCACGGTCCGGTTCGAGCCCTCGGAGGTGGGCCTGGACGTTCCCCACGCCGCTCTGCGAGAGGCGGTCAGCCAGGCACTCCTTGCAGAGGGGGTGCCGGTGGGCCGCTGGCAAACCATCCCCGTGCCCGGACAGCGGATCTTCCAGGACAAGGTCGGCTACGGACGGGGATGCCCATGGAGCTGTCCGCACGCGGGCGAGGTATCGTACGACGTCTCAGACTACCCGATCACGCAGAGCTTCATCGATTCCCAGCTCTACGTGTTCGGCATCTGGCCGCCCAATGACGCGGCTCTCATGGGCAAGTTCGCGTCGGCCTTCGAGAAGGTTCTAGGGCAGCCGGAGGCTCTCCCAATCAGCGCGTAGAGCCAACATGAGTCGGAGGTCACCACCGATGTTGCGAGCAGGAGCGGCAAGAGTCGACATCACGCCATCACCAGGAGAGGCGATTCCCGGTCAGTGGCTAGAACGGCGTGCGGTAGGGGTGCGCGATGCGCTGTTCGCCACTGCGCTCGTGCTCGAGAGTGAGGGGCGCCGCGCTGGACTGGTGTCCTGCGACGTCCTATCCCTAAGGAACCGCACCGTCCACCGGGTTCGTGCCGAGGCGGACAGCCGCCTGGGGATCCCCCCTGAGCGTCTGCTCCTCCATGGCACCCACACCCACACCGGGCCGCCACTCTCCGACGCCCTCGGGACGGCCATTGACGAGGCTTGGGTCCTCCGCGTGGGTGACGCTATAGCGCAGGCCCTGCACGCGGCCGCTGCGGCTCTTCAGCCAGCATCGATCGCATGGCACTCATTGCTGGCGCTAGGCCTTGCCTTCCCGAGGCGTTACCACTTCGTCGACGGCTCGGTGCGCATGCACCCCGCGGGCGACGACCCAGGGCTTCTGAGGCCCGAGGGAGTGCCCGACGAGGGGCTCACGGCGATGGGGGTGTTCGGCGAGAGCGGCGCCCCGATCGCCCTGGTCGCGAGCTTCGCCTGCCACCCGGTGTGCATCGGGAGTGCCGTGGAGTACTCCGCGGACTATCCAGGGGCGCTAAGGGAGGGGCTCTGGGCCCTCTGGGGCAAGGAAGCCCAGGTGCTCTACCTCAACGGCTTTTCCGCGGATGTGGGCCCCGACGATGTCGACGACTCGCGGTGTGGCTATGGCGAGGAGGGACTCCGCTACCTCGGATCGGAGCTGGCCGCCCGTGTGACGCCGGGGCTCCGCCAAGCGCGTAAGGCGCCGGAAGTCGTCATCGAAGGCAGCTTGGTGAGGACCCCGCTGGAGGTGCGCCAGCCTACTGCGGAAGCCCTCGAGTCAGCCAGGCGCGCTCTGCCTGGCGACCTTGCCGAGATCCCCCAGGATGTAGAGCTCCTCAAAGCCCGCGAGCTGCTTTTGCTGGAGCGTGAGGTGCAGGAGCAGCCCGTCATCGACGCCGAGATCACTCTCCTACGGATCGGCGACGGCCTCATCGTTGGGTGGCCGGGCGAGATCTTCAGCGCGTACGGCCGCCGGATTCGCCGACTTAGCCCGCTGAGGCACACGATGCCCGTCGCCCTGGCGAACGGCTGCCACGGTTACGTGCCAACGCCGGAGGCATTCGGAGGAGGCGGATACGAGACGTGGCTGTGCCGGTCCAGCAAGCTGGAACCGCGCGCCGGTGACAAGCTCCTGCTGGCTACTCGGGACGCGATGGCAGCCATGCGCCAGAGGCTGTAACCCGGAGACTCAGGGCGCTTGGAAGACGCGGGCGTACCCGATGCGGCACTCGCCCACCGCACCCAAGTCGGAATGGTCCACCGGCTGCCCATGGTGGGGCACCTTGCCGATAAGGAGAGCCTGGGCGGCGCTAATCAGGCTGCCCGCGTGGGCGAACTCGCGTATCAGGGTCCAGCTTTGTCCGTCGCCGCTCATCTCGACCACCCCATACTCCCGGCCCCATCGGGCCCTCAACCACACCCACTCACCCTCAGGCACCGTGGGGCCGATGACCTGGCTGCCCAGCACGTCCGTCTGCACCAAGCCATCGCTCCGCGTTCCGAGCCTGATGCCCCCTCCCTCGGACTGCACCATCGCCCCGGGGCCCCAGGACATTCCCTCGTCCGTGCCTTGGTGTATGGCGACGATGAAGCCCTGCACCTCGCCCTCCAGAGGCACGCTGGCGTAGGCGTAGCTGTGGCCGTGGGCGCGGATCCGCAGGCTCGCCCCATCGAACTCCATGGTAGCGGGTTCGTCTCCCGCCTCGGAGAGGTAGGTCGTCGCATCGGCAGGGAGCTCCATTCGGGGCGCGTCCGGGGCATCCATCTCCGGCGGCATCGCGCGCAGCATCGCGAACTCGGCCTGCCGCTCGGCCACGCGGGCCTCCGCTCGGGCCTGCCGTCGGTCGCAGCCCTCATCCACAAGGCCCCGTAGCTCCGGCGTTAGGCGCGGGAAGTACTGCTCGCTCAGATGGGTCATCAGGTGTTCGTCCGCGAGCCACCCCGCTAGGGTGTGGTACCGGCCGTTGAGCGCCAGGAGGCGTTCCGTGAGATCGGCCGTTGGGTACCCCGCGGCGTCGTTGTTGCAGAGCACACCGATGGAGTTGTGGATGTTGTAGCCCGAAACGAAGTACCGCAGGTAGTCGTCGCCCTCGTAGAGGGCGGTTCTCCCCTCCCCCCGGAGGATGTAGTCGACATAGGCGTCAGCCTGGGGCAGTGAGCAGGTTCCCGGACCCAGCGCGAAGGTGGAGTGCCACTCCAGGATGCCCTGCTCGCCGACGATGGCGCGCGCCTCGCGGGCGAGCGCGTAGAGGGCGGCGGGGCTGTCGATGTACTGCCCGTCGAAGTAGAGGCCATCGGGCTTGTGCTGTTCCATCACTCGGCGGATCTGCGGGAGGAAGAGGCCCATGTTCTCACCCGTGCCCGTGCCCGGCGGCCATCCAGCGAAGTTCTCGAAGCTGTTCAGGGCCGCCGGTTCGAGAGCCGTCCCCCGCAGGAAGTAGTAGGGGCTGGTGTAGACGATGAACCGCATTCCCAGCCGGTGGAGCGTCTCTCTGACGCGGGAGAACTCCTCGGGGCCCAGCCGTGGCTCGAAGCCGAGGTTCCAGTCCTTCCACAGCAAGACCTCGGACTGGAGGAGCACCACGTCGCCGTGTTCGGCCCAGGACTCCAGGACATCATCGGGCGGGTACGCAGACTGGTTCGACCAGTGCCAGATCACCTGTTCGGACAGGGAGCGCTCCCAGTCGTAGGGCTTTGGCGGGCAGACGCCGACCCACAGGACCTCATCGGCGCTCAGCGGATACTGGGCCACCACGTCATCGTGGGGATATGCCGGCGTTTCCGGTTCCGCCTGGGAGCAGTACACCCCGAAGGCGCCCCACTCGTCAGCGAAGACGTGGTTGTTCTGGTGCGACGCGGACCACAGAATGGGGATCCGCCGCACCACCGATGTCGCGAGGGGCTCATGGCAGTGGAGCATCAGCAAGGAGTCGCCATTGATCCGGATGGTGAGGGCCGGTGACTCGCACACAACGCGGGCGAACCCTGGCCCCTCATGCGTAACCTCAAGGCCCGCGAGACCGCTGCCAAGGTGAAGTTCCGCCACCGGTCGTTGGTGACCGATGCGCTGCGCTAGGGCCACGATGCCACCCTCGGCATCGATCGTCATCGTGGCGCCCGTCGTCACGACGCGAACGCCTCGGGGCGTTCGCTCCACCGACTCTACGGCCATCCCACACTGGGCGTCAGGGAACATCCCAGGGGCCATGAGCTCCTGGAAGGTGGGCGCGGCCGGCCACTCGGCGACCAGCAGCGCGAGGGGTATCAAGGCAACCATGGCGTACACCTGCCCGTTCGCGAACGCTTCGGCTGTCCACACCTTCCGATATTGGGGTCGCGATACCTTGGCGGCCTGCAGGTCCGTCGCCGGTAGGCGGCGCACTACGCATTGCCTGACTGGTGGCGGCAAAGGAGGCCCCGTATGCGCATAACGCTGTGCATGGTGATGCTCGGAACCCTCATCCTCGTTCTCGGATGCCGCTTTGGGCCGCTTAGTTCCGGGCCGCCGCCGGCCGAACAGTCTGGCGCCACGGCTGAGCGCGCGGTAACCCAAGCTCCGGCGGTGGCCCAGGCCGAGCCTCCGCAAGCCGACGAGGCGCTAACAGGCCAGATCACCTACTCCCTCGATGGCAACATCCACTTCATGGACTTGGTTGAGCGTGAGCCGCGGCAGCTGACCATGGGCGGCGTCCCAGAGACGGAGGCCGGGCTCCGGTTCGGTTGTCCGAGCTTCGTGGATCAGGAGACCCTTCTGTTCCTTCGCTGGGAGAGTGACGATCAGTGGCACGTCACGAGCCGAACCATAGCCTCTGGCTCGATTGAGTCAGAGTGGGACGCCATCACGGAGGTCCCCTACCCCACCGCGCTAGGTTGGAGCACCTTCTTCGAGGAGGTCTTCGCCCTGTGGCAGATCGAGGAGGGCATGGAGCCCGGGGACGACTTTGGCGCTCTGCTGCAGCTCTGCGCCTATGATGGTGACGTGGTCACCGATCTCGAGGGCATCAGGAGCTGGTTCGGGGGCGTCAGCATCAATCAGGCACGGATCCGCGTCTCGCCTGATGGCGCGATGGTCTCCATTCCGAACTTCCCCACCGACGTCTCGGACTTCTACGTCCTCCATGATCTGGAGACGGCCGGCCAGGTCGAGCTTCTGCCGCAGGAGGTGCTCGGGAGCCTCTACATCACGGCGCTGGACTTCGGGGATGGGACGGTATACGGAGCGATCAACGACATCACCGAGGAGCAGGCGTGGGGCAATGGCCTCTACCGCTTGGACTTGGAGACGTTCGAGCATGAGAAGATCCTGGCGCTCGACGGTTCCCACGGCATCGCCGTGAGTGAGACACTGCAGTTGGCGGTCATGTCCACCGCGGAGGATGACCTCATCCTGGTCGACCTGGCCACCGGCAATAGCCAACGCATCGGGCGGGGCACCGATCCGGACATCTGGCCCCGGTGAGCGCGCGTGTGGCCTAGAGGGAGCTGCCGTTGTTCGAACTGATCATCGCGGACGTGGAGGGAGTGATCGCTCCCGCAGGTGGGTCGGAATACGCCTGGAACCTCGATCACTTCGTCCGGCTGCGGGAGCAGATCGCCCGGCTCGGTGTGCCCTGCGTACTCTGTACCGGGCGGCCGGTGCCGTATGCCGAGGCGCTGTTTCAGGCGCTCGAGATGCTCCATCCCCTTCCCTCTGGTGTGCGGCGGCGTCTGCGCGCAGCATCCGGGGGCCGCCCGTTCCGTGGTTGGCCCTCCATCGTGGAGAACGGGGCTTGCTTCTACGATCCTCTGACCAAGCTCGCGGTTCCGCATCCCGTGCTGACGCCGCCCATTCGGGAAGCCTTCTCCGAGGTGCGACGACGCATCCTCGAACCCCTCGCGTGCCGCACCGGAGCGCAGATAGAGGCCGGTAAGGACTACTCTGTGGCCATCGCGCCGCCGTTCCAGGGCGGTGACGGCGTTCGGGTATCTCCCGCAGCCTTCCGATCGGTCGTGGAAGAGGCTCTGGGCGACTCGGCACAGCTCCTGGAGGTCGCCAACAGCCAGAGCGCGGTGGACCTCACCCCGAAGGGCGTGAGCAAAGCCTCAGCGCTGAGGGTGCTCCTGGACTGGAGCGGCCTGGACCCCGCGGCCGTTTTGGGGGTTGGCGACACACTGGCCGACGAGGCGTGGCTGGCGGCCGTTGGGTTCAGCGCGGCGCCGAGCAACGGCGACCCCGCTCTCACCGGCATCCACTACCGAGCCAGCCAACCTGAGACCCTAGGGCTGTGCGAGATCCTGGAGCACGTCGCAGCGCTGGACGGTATGTAGGCGCTGGAGCCGCGAGACGCTCGCACGGTCTGGCAAGCCTGGGAACCCTCGGACGCTGGCTTGCGACTGCGTGGAGGATTCGGAGGGCCCGAGGCGGACACTCCTCCATGCTCCCTACCCCGCCCCGCCCGGACGAATTGGCAGGTCCTCTTCTCGCGTGGTTCGAGGAGGCCCGACGTGCAATGCCGTGGCGCGGGGTCGATGACCCGTACCGCATCTGGCTCTCCGAGATCATGCTGCAGCAGACCCAAGTCGCGACCGTGATCCCCTACTACCAGCGGTTCGTGGAGCGCTTCCCCACGGTGGACGAACTCGCCGCAGCGGACGAGGACGAGGTCCTCGCGCTCTGGCAGGGGCTGGGGTACTACTCGCGAGCGCGCAACCTCCAGCGCGCGGCGAAGCTCATTGCCTCTGAGCATGGCGGCGAGTTCCCGAGGGAGCCAGCCGCGGCACGCGCCCTGCCGGGCGTTGGACCCTATACCACTGGCGCCGTGCTGAGCATTGCATATGGCGTGCGCTTGCCTGCGGTGGATGGCAACACGGAGCGCGTTCTGGCCCGGGTGATGGGCATCGAGGGGGATCTCTCGCGCGGCCCTGCGAAGCGCACGGTTCATGCCATCGCGGCGGAGGCGGTGCCGGACAGCCGGCCGGGGGAGTTCAACCAGGCCGTCATGGAGCTGGGCTCAACGCTCTGCTCACCCATCTCCCCATGCTGTGAGCGCTGCCCCCTGGAGTCGCTGTGCGTAGCGGCGCGCACGGGACGCACCGGTGAACTGCCCACACCCACCGTCCGGCCGCCTGTGGAGAGACGCAAGGCCGCCGCAGCCATCGTGCGCCGGCGCGGGCGCGTGCTCGTGGTGCAGAGGCCGCCCACGGGCTTCTGGGCCAGCCTCTGGGAGTTCCCCTGGGTGGATGTGACGAACGATGGAGACCCCCAGGGCTCCCTCGTCGATCACGTGCGCGGCCACCTCGGCCTTGGTCTGACCGGCCTAGCGCCCCTCGGGTCCCTCAGCTACGGCATCATGAACCGGCGGTATGCGCTCACTGCCTACGGCGCCAGCTCGCGCGCGGGGCGAGCCCCCGCAGCGGCTCGCTGGGTCGAACCATGCGAGCTAGCGGCCCTCGCCATGCCGGCCCCCCACCGGAAGCTTGCCGAGCGCATCGTCTAACGCAGCGCGATCGTCTCCCACGGCGTGGGCGTGACCAAGAGCTGCGCCGAGCGGATCTCCGCTGGGACGCCACCGGGCACGACGGACACGCTTCGCACATCGTCCAGTGGCACCGCGCAGGTGGCCCACGCTGCGGTTGCGGCCAGATAGTGCGTTGCCGTCCCGGACGTAACCACAATGGGGCCGCCCCGGTAGGTCAAGAGCAGCGCGCCGGCGCCCCCCGTCACGCGAGGCAGAGCGATCGTCGCCGCCAAGGAGAGCCGCCCCCGAGGGGCGCCCGGGATTGGCAGGAGCCTCGCTTCGGGGTCGTCGCGCTCGACCCAGACCGTGTGTAGGTCATTGCCGATGAGGGAGAGGAACCGGTAGCCGATGCCGCACTCGGCCGGCGCCGTGGAGAAGGACAGCGCGCCCGTCGTGAGGTGCGGGGTCCCGTCGGGGGACTCGTAGAGCCGGTTGCGGTGGAAGTGGCCGGTGAGGGTGAAGCGCAGCCGGCGCCCCTCGAAGGCCGCCAGCACCTCCTCCCAGTTCTCGATGCCGTCCGAGGGCTCGCCGAAGGGGTGGTGAGCCATGACCATGATGGGTTCCTCGGGCCCGATCTGGGCGAGTTGGCGCTCGATCCACCGGAGTTGGACCTCGCCTACCGTGCCGTTGTGCTCCAGGCGGCGTCCATGGAAGCGCGGGGTATCCAGAACGAGTAACCGCCACTCACCAATCCGGTAGTGGGCCCGGGCGGGCTGCCCTGTGTACCGCCTGAAGAGACTGCGGTACAGCCGAGGGCCGGGGACGGCGTCGTGGTTGCCTGCCGCGTAGACGACTGGGTGGGGGAAACCCTCCAGGGCCGCCATGAACCCCTTCCACTGGACGTGGGTGCCGGTATCGGTGAGGTCGCCCGGCATGAGTAGGGCGTCGAGGGGCAGTCCGCTCACCTGGCTCAGCCCCCACCGGAAGTCGGCCAGGGGATCGCCGTCAGGCTTCTGAGTGTCGCCGACCACCCCCAGGAACATGGGCGCCGTGTCTGCCGCGGCGATGCACGGAAGCAGTAGCGCCAGGCTGATCATGAGGGATCGGATCAGTCGAGTCAGCATGGGATCACCCTCACCGGTACAGCGACTGTAGGCAGAGTATACCAGCCGCGCGCTACGCCACCCGAGGAAGGGGCCCGACTCATTGGCGGAGCATACCCGTCCACAGTAAGCCATCGCGGCGGGCGCCATCGCCCGCGGAAGAGGTGCAGAGCCTATGTCGATTCCCGCTTTCGGCCCTCTGGCATCCCTCGCCACGGCCAAGGACTTCCGCGCCAAGCGCATCAGCTCGTGGGACACCACGGGCGGGAACGCCGACGCGTGGCCGATCGAGCCCGGCGAGACCAAGACCCTCGCCGAGATCGATGGGCCGGGGTCTATCAGCCACATCTGGTTTACAATCGCGTCGCCAGACCCGCATTACCTCCGAAAGCTACTGCTGAGAGCCTACTGGGACGGTGAGAGCAACCCGTCCATCGACACGCCCGTGGGCGACTTTTTCGGGATGGGGCACGGCCGCGCGTTCAGCTACCAGTGCGCCCTGTTCAACACCAGCAACGACGAAGCCGGGCGGCTGGGTGGCGGCGTGGCGATGAATTGCTGGGCGCCGATGCCCTTCAGCGAGCACGCCCGCCTGGAGATCGTGAACGAGCAAGAGGAGCCGGTCCACGCCTTCTACTTCTACATCGATACCCAGGCGCACAACCAGCCACTGCCTGAGGACACGCTGCGCTTCCACGCCAAGTGGCGGCGCGAGGTGCCTGCGGATGGGTGGACGGGCAAGGGGAGCATCTGGCACACGGCAGAGTGGCATGAGCGCATGGCGGGGCCGGAGGGGAAGAACCTAAGCGACGCCGGCAACTACTGCTTCCTCGAGGCCGAGGGCCGGGGCCACTTCGTTGGCGTGAACTTCGCCATCAACCATCTCCGGCCCGACTGGTGGGGCGAGGGCGATGATATGTTCTTTGTCGACGGGGAGCCGTGGCCACCCTCGCTGCATGGCACAGGCTCCGAGGACTACCTCTGCCACGCCTGGGGGATGCAGAACAACGCCCACATGTACAACGGCACGGCCTGGGCGGAGATCGACTCAGGCAACCACTGGGGGAAGGTCTGCGTCTACCGCTACCACATCGTGGATCCCGTGCCATTCACCAAGAGCCTAAGGGCCTCCATCGAGCACGGCCACGCGAACGACCGCAGCGATGACTGGTCCAGCACCGCGTACTGGTACCAGACGGAGCCGCACAAGGTCTGGGCGCCCATGCCCGAGGCGCGCTATCGCCTAGCAACGCATTAGGCGCCCTCGTACAGCGGCTGGCCCCGCCCGCGGCAATGGCGGACGGGGCCAGCTGATTCCGTGCGTCGAGCTGTGCGAATCGCTGCTACATGCGCACCTGGACATCGAGATGGATGCCGTAGAAGAGGGCTGCGGGCACCGTGACCTCCGCGTTCCTGCCATCCCAGGTGGACTTCCACGCGAAGCCGCCAGGGTTGGGATTGCCCGAGGGCGCATTCGCGTAGTCCTGGATCTTCAGGTTCTCCGTGAGGGGCACCCAGTTGCCATCATCATCAAGCTCCTTGGCGAACCGGACGTCTTCGTCCAGTGCGATCTTGATGGTGACCTCGCCATCGATGACCGCGGAGAAGGTAGCCTTGCCCACGAGGTCCGTCTGGCCGGCGTAGATGTTGACCGTGGTCCCAGGAGCGTACTCGGTATACATGGCCCAGTTGCCCCGCGTCACGTAGCGCGCCCCGTACGCCCAAGCCGTCTCGTCTGCCCAGCACTCCTCCTCCTCGGGCGGGTCGTTGTACCCGAATGACATGTGGCTGAGGCCGTACCGCTTCCCGTTCTTGGGGTTGGTGGGCGCGTACAGCTCCGTGTCGGAGTAGGCCCCACCCTCATAGTAGAAGATGTTCGCCGCCGGCCCGCCCTTGACGACCACGAAGAGCACCGGGTAGTCGGACTCCCAGTCGAAGGAGAGGTTGTCGCCACTGATCGTGAGGGTGATGGTGGCCCCGGACTCGGGCTTGAGAACGACCTCGCCTGAGGTCCACTTGGCCGGTCCATCCCCATCGGGATCTGCCTGATCCCACTTGTCCGCATACTTGATGGCGGCGGGATCAAGCACAAGCTTGGCTAAGGCGGCATTTGCCTCAAACCATGCATTGCCGGCTTTCCAAGGGTTGACAGTGATCGGCTCGACAGAAGCCGCCGAGGCGGCCGTAGCAAACAGCAGACCGGCAAGGATTGCGCAGAGAAGGATTCCTCGTCCCATGCAATGGTACCCCCAGTTCGTACTGGGCCCGCGAAGCGGGCCTTCAGCCTAGACACCTTGCAGAAGCTCGTCCACCAAGCTACAAAGCGGCTATCCCTCCCATGCGCGCCGCCGGCCGTTGGCATGAACCGACCACGCGGCGGCACCATAGGGAGCCTGGGGAAGGTGTGGTATTGGGGGTGAGAGCCGAGGAACTGCGACTGGGGGCGGGGCCTACACGCACAACACCGCCGCCGCCCACGCGTCGGTCATGTGCGCCGGACTGTGTCCCCTAGCCGAAGCCCAATGGTCGCGACTCACACCAGTAGAAGCCGCGCCTACTACACCTGTCTTCCAGACACCAGGCGAACGATAATGAATCGCACCGAGAGTCGTCAAGACTGATTTCGATATTACCCCAAAGTGATCTAGTGGAGTCTGCGTGCTGCGGAACGGGCTCGCTGGCGGGGTACTGCTACTCGCCGATGGTCTCGTCAACCGGCTCGAGGTCGCCACGCTTGATGACGCGGACGAGCAGCTTCACAAGCTCCGGGTCATAGAGGGTGCCGGCGCCCTCGTTGAAGTGAGCGATGATCTGCTTGCTGGATAGCGGCGGCCCCCCCCGCCGGCTCCGGCGGGTCAGCAGGTCGTACTCGTTGGCGATGCGGGCTAGACGCCCGTAGAGGGGGATCTCCTCGCCCTTCAGCCCCTCGGGGTACCCGGTGCCATCGTAGTTCTCGTGGTGGTAGAGGACGACGGGGACGATGGGCTGGAGGAACTTCACGGGCTCCAGGATGGAGCGCCCCATGATCGGATGGAGGGTCATCAGTTCGTCGCCCCCCTCGTCACCACCGAACATCGCGCTCCATGCGTCGCCTCCGGTGCTTCCGGTCGTGCTCAGGCCGATCTTCCCGATGTCGTGAAGCGTCGCCCCGAAGCGGAGCAGCTCCACCTCATCCTTGGAGCAGCCGACCTCCGAGGCCAGGGCATCCATAGCGAGCGTCACGTTCTCGGCGTGGCCGACCTCATCCTCATCGCGAGCCTCGAGGGCCCGGGCCAAGGCTCGCACCGTCTCGTAGTAGCTCTCCTGGAGCGACTCATAGAGCCCGGCGTTCTCGATGGCCACTCCCGCCTCCTCAGCGAAGGCATTCACGAGGCGGACCTCCTCGGCGCTTGCCCGACGCGGCTGGGACTTGTAGATCCGCATGACGCCGATGGTGCGGTCCTTGGACATGAGGGGGACGACGACCATCGAGCGGATGCCCTCCTTGGTCAGTTCGTCGGCGTACTGGAAGAGCTCCGTTCGGGCGACATCGGCCACCTGGATCGTCTGTCCGGCCAGCACATCCTGGTCGATGGGGCTCTCGTCGACGATCACGCGCCCCTTGCTCAGGTACTCGTGGGACAGCCCCTCGCTGATCGCGTGGCCGAAGTAGCGCTTCCCGTCCTCGTCCGTGTCGAGGAGGCGGATGGCTACCGCTTTGATGCCCAGCATGCGCTTTACGCACGTGACGATGAGCTGGAGGACCTGCTGCAAGCGGATGGACGAGTTCACCGCCTGAGCGATCGTGAACAGTGACTCGAACTCCTGGGCGCGCCGCCGGGCCCGTTCCGTGAGCCTCGATACGAGCACCCCGATGATGAAGTAGAACAACGCCCGAACGCTGACGACAAGCAGAGGGGGCAGGACCGTCGAGGTCTCCACCGCGGGCCTGGGCATGTAGGCCCATGTCAGGTAGGCGGCGAGAATCGCGGCGAAGATCGCGCCCAGATCCCCGAAGATGACGGCCGCCAGGATGATGGGGATGTAGTAGAAGTTTAGGGCAGCATCGGTCTCGTTGCCAGTGTAACGCACCAGGAGCGTGGTGCCGATGAAGAGGCCCAACACGGACAACAGGGCGAAGCCGTGACGCGCAATATGGAATCTGTCGTGGACCGGCTTCATCTTTGCAGCACGCGCTTCCCGTTCCGATGGCGCCCTCTGAGTCATTGCTCTGACGCCTTCTAGATATTGCCTGCCATTCCTGGCCTATCCTCCATGGTTATACCCGTCCCGCTGGCTCCCCATCCACCGGGCTAGGGCACGCGCGCCCTTGCGGCGAATAGCATAGCACCGCATCACGTAGAGGAGTGTTGCCCGTGCGCAGAGCGGCCCTGTTGATAGCGGCAGCCCTGGCCCTCGCGGTGCTTGCCGTGGCGCAGGAGCCACTTGGCCCGCCCTCCCAGCACCCAACCCACGCGCCGTCCGAGCCCCCCGCCGAGGCTCAGCAACGAGCAGACCAACCCGCCCCTGACTCTGACGAGTCGAGGACGCCCGCCGCCACCCCTCCCTCCCACGGCGAGACCGCAGACGGGAGTGACGACGATCGCCCCCACCAGCCCGCTTCGCCAGGCGAAGCACGAGCGACTGAGAGCGGCGCGCCGGAGGCGGGGGCCAGTGACGACGATGGGACAGGCCCGGACGAACGCGCGGCCGCCGGCGGCGACGAGGCGCCATTGGCCTCCGATGAGAAGGCCTCCGCGGAGGAAGCCGAGCGCGCAGGGGAGCCGTCCCGCATGACACGTGCCCCATCGCGCTTAGAGGAGGCGCGGGGCCTCGGAATCCAGGTCCGGACGGTCGACATCAAGCTGGATGTGGGTGAGACGGCTCCGGGCGAGGGCGCCATCACCGAGGACACCGAGGACCGCGTCGAGCAGGCGGAGGGCATCCGTGCCCAAGTCTCGGGGCTCCGGGACGCCTTCCAGACGGATGCGAACCTCGCCATTGCCGCAGTGCGTCAACTCGAGGGCGAGGTGATGGACGTGAACCAGGCCATCACGCGCGCAGCCCGAGTACCCACCCAGCTTCGACGAGGGCGCATGTCGGAGGCTCAAGCCAGGGATGAGATTGCCTCGGTCACGGACGTGACGCCTCGACTGAGGGAGATCCTCGAGGAACTGGACGCCAAGGAGCAGGATGCGGCGGATCTGCGCCTCTACTACGACAACACACTGCGCGAGCTCGAGGCGAAGCGCGACCACTTCGCCGCCTCCACGAAGACGTACCAGTCTCTCTCCGACTCCCTGCGCACGCTCGAAGCCATCCTGAGCGATGTGGATCGGCTCGCGGAGACCGTCCACCGCACGCGCGAGGAGGCCACGGACGCGATCGATCGGATCGGCCAGGTGGCCACGGACATCGACGCAGCCATCCGAGAGAGCCAGGCCCAGGCTCTGCGCGAGCGCGTGGATGAGGCGATGCGCGTCGGCCGAGGCACGCCGGCGCGCGCCTGGTCCGCACTCGCTGCCGCGCCGCGAGCCGCCTCGGAGATGGGTTACGCCGTCTCCACGGGCATAGCCCGGAGGGGCGGCCTTGGCTACGGGCTCGCCACCGCGTCGCTGGTGATACTGGTCGCCGGCCTCTGGTTCCGAAGGCCACTCGCGAGCCGCGTGCTCTCGAGGATGGGCCCGAGCTCCGAGTGGCGCGAGCACCGGCTGCGTCCGACAGGTGCTGTGGTGGGGGGCTTGGCCGTCGTGGTCGGCGCAAGCCTCTTCGGCGTTGCCTCGGGGTTGGTCGAGGGCGACGGCCTGTGGGTCATTGTGTCGGCGGTGTGTTTGGGCGGAGTGATCATACTCTGCGGGCTCGGCGAGGCCGCCCTTGTGGAGAAGCCGCACCGGGAGAAGGGCCAACTCGCCCTCGCTCGGTCGCGCCTGCTCCTCGTTGTCCTCGGTCTAGGCATTCCGGCCCTGCGCCATCTGTGGGTGGCTGGAGATCTGCCCCACGACGTCGCCGTCGTAGCCGTCGTAGCCTACGCCCTACTGGCCCTGGGGATGCTCACTCACGCCCTGCTAGGGGACACCACCCCATTGCACGTGTTCGCGCCAGACTCATGGGGCCGACGGCTCCAGCGCGCCGTCAAACCACTCGCGGCCATGGTCGCCGTAGCGGGGCTGGGATGGTCGCTGGCGCTCCTGCTGGGCTATGAGAACATGGCGGAGTTCGTTGGCCGCGCCGTGCCTATCTCTCTCGGCTGGTTGGTTGCAGCAGTAGTGGCGTACCGCCTGGTGGCGGCGCTGGTGCTCCGTGTGGCCGCATGGCTCTGCAGCTCGACTGACAGCAAGGCCCTGGTGAGACACAGTTGGGCCGTACTGGTCGCTGTCGCCGTCAGCATCGCGGCAGCCCTGGTGCAGCCCGTGTTCTACGCATGGAAGCTGTTCCTGCTGGCCGACAACCTGGTCAGCCTCCTGGTAGTGATCGCGGGAGCGCTGTGGCCCTCGCTGGTAGTGGCTCGGTTCATCTGGCCTCGGGCCCTACGCACCGTCTATCCCACAGAGACCACCGACGACACGGAACGACGCATCGTTGACCTGATGGAGGAGCCGGTAGGAGTGCTGTTCTTCGCGCTCTTCACCCACCTCACGCCGCGGATGTTCGCTCTGCCGGTCGACCTGACGGCTCAGGCCTCGGTGTGGGCCGCATGGATCGCGGGTCTCGGGGTGACATTCCTCCTGATGCGATCGGTCGACCTCACCGTCTACCTCATGTCGCGCCAAAGGACGGACGAGCCATCCACCCTGCACGACCAGCTGCTGCCGATGCTTCGGAAGGTCGCGAACGGGCTGATCGTCGTGTTCGCGCTGATCGTAGCGGCCCAGAAGGCGGGGTTGAATGTCACCGCACTCCTCGGCGGCCTCGGCGTCGGTGGTCTGGCCGTAGCCCTAGCCGGCCAGGAGACCATCGCGAACGTCTTCGGCGCCGCGATGATCTTCGTCGACCGTCCCTTCAAGGTGGGGGACTGGATCCTGGTGGGCGACGTGGAGGGCACCGTCGAGGAGATCGGGCTTCGCTCCACTCGGATCCGGACTTTCGGCAAGACCCTGGTGACCATGCCCAACGCCGAACTGGCGAACAAGGTCATCGACAACTTCAGCCAGATGCCCGTCCGGCGGGTGAAGATGACCATCGGTCTCTCCTACGAGACCTCGGCCGCCGATATGGATGCCGCCCTCCGGTCGTTCGAGCGGATTCTCGAGGCTCACCCCGACGTGTGGCAGGACTTCAAGCTCGTTGCCTTCACTGACCTCGGTGCGCACAGCCTCGATGTAATGGTGTACTACTTCACTCGTACCACGGTGTGGGCTGACTACCTGCGCATCCGAGGCGAGGTCAACATGATGATCATGGAGGCCATCGAGCGGCTCGGCCTGGAGATCGCCCTGCCGGCCTCGACGCTCTACGTGCGGCCAGATGAGCGCCCCTCGCCACGCTTCCGAGGTTTGAGGCCCAGGCGCTCAGAGCGCAGGGCCATCGGCGCCGACGTGGGGGACCAAGCGGCGGCCTACATCGGTTCCAGTGCGAGCGAGGGCGGCGTGACAGGCGCCGTGACACCGTCCGAGGAGCCAGTGCTCGGCGAACTCAGCGAGGACGACGGAGGCAGGTAGCCGTGGTTCGGCTAGCCCGCATCATTCATGAGTGCTAGTCTGTGGTGTGCTTGCTGGATGTGCAGCGAGCGCTTGTCGGTTGCGTTGGTGTTGGTCTGTTCAGCAGCAGGCGGCGGGCATGGAGAGACGGCTCGCTGAGGGTCCGTGTTCCGCTGTTCCGGTGTTCCGCCGGGAAACGATACCCCCCTATTGTGGTACTCGCGCTCTCTCGGAGAGGCAGGGGGGTACCATAACGTATGTATAGTACCTCACGGAACAATGGAACATAGTACATACAGACCCCTCCCGTGCAGCCTCTAAGCCTTGGGCCCCAACGGTTTGCGGGATTCGAGGGGCTGTTGCCAGCGAGCCCTTTTCGGGCGGAACCCAGCGGCAACAGCGGCACAGCGGCGGGGAGTGAGACCAGGTAGCCATCGGTGGGTTCTGCAACCCGCCGATGGTTGTGGGCCTGCCTGGGCGCATAGCCCTCCATACGAGGCGAACTACCCACTCCCATGCAACAACCTCTAAACACTCTCATGAATAAGGCGGGCTAGTCCTCGGTGTCCATTAGAGAGGCGCGGGTTGCCTTATCGCGTCCGAACCGGTCGCGGATCAGGTCGAGGGCCTTGTCGATCCTGCGGCCTCGCTCTACGGAGTCGTCGTGGAAGAGGCTCAACTGCACCTCGTCCTCGCCGCGGACGAGGTCCGAGCCACCCACTCCCACGAGGCGGATCTTGCGCCCCTCGAGCTGCAGCTCATGCAGCATCCCGATCGCGACGCGGTAGAGCGCCGCCCCGGAGTCCACGCTCTCGTGCTGCTTCCGGGCGCGGGTCACGGTGTGGAAGTCATCGTAACGGAGCTTCATCTCCACCGTGCCTGCCCGTAGACCGGCTTTGCGAAGGCGGCGCGCCACGGTGTCGGACAGAGCCAACAGGCACTTCTCCAACTCGGCCACATCCTCGACATCCGTCTCGAATGTGCGCTCGGCGGAGAGGGACTTCGGATCATGCTCGGGCGTGACGAGACGATGGTCCTCTCCGCGGGCGAGCTTCGCCAGATCGCCGGCGTGAGGACCGAAGTGTGCGATGAGGACCTCCTCCGGACAGCGCGCCAAACTACCTACGGACGAGAGTCCCAACCGCTCCAACCGTTCTCGTGTCCTCTGCCCCACGCCAAACAGCCGGCCCACGGGCATGGGATCGAGGAAAGCGCGCACCTCCGCGGCCCGGACTACGACGAAACCGTCCGGTTTGTCGTAGTCCGAGGCGAGCTTCGCGACCAGCTTGGATGGGCCCACCCCAACGCTCGCCGTCAAGCGCTCCCTCTGCTGGATCTCGGTCTTGATCCGACGCGCCGTGTCCACCGTGTCGCCATGGAGCCGCTCCGTCCCCGTGAGATCCAGGTAGGCCTCATCGATGGAGACCGGCTCCACGAGAGGTGTATAGCGCCCCATGATCTCCATGATGCGACTCGATACCTCGGCGTAGCGGCCGATGTTCGGCTGAATGAAGATCGCCTGGGGACAGAGGCGTTGGGCCTGGGAAGAGGGCATCGCTGAGCGCACCCCGAAGGCACGGGCCTCGTACGAGGCAGCGGACACGACGCCTCTGCCGCCCGGTCTCCCGCCCACGATGAGGGGCTTGCCGCGCAGCGCTGGATTGTCGCGCTGCTCCACGGAGGCGTAAAAGGCGTCCATGTCGATGTGGGCGATCGTTCGTTCCATCGGGCGCTCTCCCACGTCTTCGGTGGCCATTGTACGCATGCATGCCCCACGTTGCCAACACGGGGAGCGGCTCCGCAGGTTGCCGGAAAGTGAGTACTGGTATGACATCCAGTGGAGTGGTGAGCCTCCTGATCGCCCTGTTAGCCGTATCCCAGACCCAGCCCGTGTCGGGACCGGGGTCTCATCAGCCGATGCGCCACGGCGTCGTGTTCTGGCAGCCGAACTCCGCGGAGGAGGTTGGACCCTGCCCACCCCCAGGAGCGACGCGCAGGATGTGGCCCAGGTGAACGCCGGCGCCCTCGTCATCCCCGAGGAGCCCAGACTGAGCCCCTCGGAGGTGCGGGCGATTTGCGCCCTGTCTGAAACGGTCGCCGCTCTCCGTGCGGCTCTTCGTTGTGGGCGAGTAGCCTCTACCTATCGGCCGCGGCGTACTCGTCCAACTTGGCTTCGAGCAGAGCTACCGCCGGCGCCACGGTGTCAGGCCCGAAGCCGAAGGTTGCCCCCGCCGTCTCGAACAGCTTCGGAAGAGGAACTGAATCCCCCAGGGCCAGAGCTGCGAGGTAGCCGCTGACCGCCTGGGCCTGATCTTCGAGGGCGTTCCCATAGACCCTCGTCGCCCCAAGTTGCGCCAGCCCGTATTCCACGTAGTAGAAAGGGGCACAGTGGATGTGCAGCTTCCGATGCCATCCCGTCTCCTTGACGGCCTCGAAGCCCGCGTAATCGGTGACAGGCATGAAGCGGTCCCACAGGCTCGACCAGGCCGCATCGCAGTTCGCGGGGTCGTGGGCAGCGCCCGGGTTCTCGTAGACCCAGTGCTGGAAGGCGTCGACGACGGCCATGTATGGCCAGAACAGGATCATGCCCTCGATCTGCCCGATCATGGTGCGGGCCAGTTCGGCGGGCTCGTAGAATCCGCCCTGGTCCTTGGTCAGATACGGCGCGGCGAGCAGCTCCATGGACATGGACGCCACCTCGGCGAACTCCATAGGGGAGCCGCGCAGAGCGCGGTAGGGCTGTTTCTGAGCCTCGAACACATGGAAAGCGTGGCCTGACTCGTGGAGCAGGGTGCGGACGTCGCCCTCCCTGTCCGTCGCGTTCATGAAGACGAATGGCACGCCCAGCACCGGGAAGCCCGTGCAGAAGGCTCCGGGGGCCTTCCCCTTCCGATTGGGCAGGTCCAGCAACTCCTCCCGCCTCATCTGGGAGAAGTACGAGCCGACTCTGGGGTCGACTTTGTGGAAGATGGCCTCACACGTCGACGCGAGTTGCTCCGAATCGCTAAAGGGCCGCAGAGGTGACCGACCGGCCGGGTCGACGGCGAGATCCCAGGGGCGGAGAGTCTCAACGCCCAACCTCTCGGCGCGACGCTCCAGGATGCGCCGGGCCGCCGGCACCACGTGGGTTTGGATAGCCTCGTGGAAGCTGAGGCAGTCTGCGGGCGTGTAGTCGAACCGGCACTTCATACCCCAGCAGTACTCGCGGAAACCCGCCGTGGCGGCGTTCCGCGCCACCTCCAGGCGCAGATCGAGGAGCTTCGCCCAGTTCTCGTTGATGGCAGCGCGGTCGGCGAGCTGGCGCTCGGACATGGCCCGCCATGCTCGCTCACGCTTGGCCCGGTCCGTATCCTCCAGAACCGCACCGAGCTTCACAAGGGTCGTCTCCTGCCCCTCCCACTCCACCGTCTGGCCACCGATGATCTTGTCGTACTCCATCTCGAGCTTGGTGATCTGGGTATCGATGGGCACGTTCTCGTCGCGGTAGAGCTCAGAGCGGACGCGCATTTTGCGGAGGGGCATCTCGAACCCCTCGGGTTCTACACCACTCTCGAGTAGGTGGTCTATGACGGCCTGAAGCGCGGGCTCCGCAGGCTCCAGGACCTCCTCAAGATAGCGAGAGTAGCGCTCGCGCGCCGCATCGTCGGCGGTGTTCTGGCTCGTCGCGAGGTTGAGCCGGGTGCCCGCCTCATCCATCAGGTTCGTGAGGGCATCCCAGTCCTGGAGGAAGCCGTCCACGGTGTCTGAGTCGAGAGGCCGGCTCGCCAGGTCATCACAGAAGGGCTTGATCTGCTGCCATGTCCACGTCAGGAATTCGGTCGCGTTGTCAGGTAGTCTATTGAACATGCAGTCCTCCCGCATTGCCGGATTCGTGTGAGACCACTCAGTAAGTCAGTGCCCAATGCTGACCGGGCTGAAGCGTCGTCCTCGGGGTTCGCGCGAGCAGCGTTAGGCCGTCTTCAGCGTAGACAACGAACCTCCCTCGGACAGGACGGTCCAGGGGCAACAGCACGGCGTCGGGCCCTATCGCCTCCATGCCCTCGACCACTCTCCCGTCTTCGCACTCGAAGAGGACTCGCTTCTGGAGCCACTTGGCGAATAGCCTGTTCTCATTCAGCCCCGGCACGGCCCCCGCGCCGTAGAGAGCTCCAAGCAGCCGGTTGCCGTCGACCACCCATCCGATGGCAACGATGTACGCGTCGGCGGAATCGCGCGACTCGGTAAACAACTGCGAGGGCTCGAAGGCCATGCCGTCGCGTGACAGTGCATACCGTAGAAACTCTCGGTTCATGTGGAGGCCCATCAGAAACCAGCTCTCGCCCTCCACGTCGAAGCGACGGACATCGTTCACAGCAAGGGCCTCGGGCAGGGCGACCCCGTCGAACCGGAACCTGCGGAAGTCGGCGCCGCTGCATCGGTAGACGTTTCCGAAGTTGGCGAAGTCACCGAAGTAGAGGCGGTACGTCCCCTCCTCGTGGAGCAGGGCGTTCATGCCGTTGATGTCCGCCGTGGGCCAGCCCTCGTACCCATCGATGGCCAGCAGATCGCCGTAGGCGGCGGTATGGGGTAGTTCGCCCTCCCAGTGCAGGCCATCGGGGCTTGAGAAGCCGACGGGCCGATTGAGCCCGTCAGCCTCGTGTGGGTAGGCAGTGGCAACCATGCGGTACTCGCCCGAGGGCAGTTTGATGGCACAGCAGTTGCAGACGTGGATGAACGGCCCGTGCTCGATGACCGTCTGACGGTCCGAGAACTCCAGAAAGTCCTTCGTCCACGCCGTATAGATGCGGTCGTTACCCGTCTCGACGCCATCCCAAGCGCCGTAGTATAGCCGCCATCCCCTGCCTTCACGCACGGCCATGGGGGCGTAGATGTTCCGCATAGGGCCCTCGCGGGGTTCGAGCAAGGGGTGGCGGGCGTCGAACCTGAGGTTCAGTGTGCCCGCGGTCCATAGGGCGGGGTCAAAGGGCCCCGCTGCCACGCCGCTGACGGTGACGGAAGCCGGACCGCCTGAGCGGTCGACAAGCCGCATCGACCAGTCGGCGCCGGCCGACGCGGCGAGCAGGGCGAGCAAAACCAAGAGCCAGAGACCGCTCACCGCAGGCAGATCGAACGCGCGTACCATCTCCGTATCCTCCCTGATAAGCTCTCGCGCGGAACCGCTCACTGCGCCAGCGCAGGCGCGAGCAGAGCCAGCTGGTCGGTCACTCCCTCCACATGCTCGGGTGGTGATCCGGGAACAGCCGGTTGCGCTGGGCCAGCTCTCCAAAGTAGGCCCAGTCGCTCTCGGACAGCGTCTCGTGCCGGCCGTATCGGCGCGCGAGTTCGGCGACCGCCTTGAAGTCCGTATAGTGGGCATTGATGCGCCACTGGGCCACCTCGACAGCGCCGCCGGTGGAGATCAGGAAGGGCAGATCCGAAGCCTGGAGCAGCAGGGCCTCGCGGCCCGCCTGGGCGAGGAGTTTCAGTAGGTGCTCATCCTGGGTATCGCCCCACTCTCGCGCCAGGGCCCGCATGTCCTGCTCCACATCGTAGATCCGCTGCCACACCCAGTGCGTGTCCTCGTTCAGCCAGACGCTATGCCCCCCCCCTGCGCCCCATGAGCCCTCGGGAAGGGTCACGGCGCTGGTAGGCGGGTGCTCGCGGAGGTAGTCGCGCACCGTCTTCACCTCTACGGACGGGTCCTGATTCGCGTATCGGAGCAGATACCCGATGAACCGGGCGCCCTCATACCACCAGTGGCCGAACAACTCGGTATCGAAGGACGCCAAGAGAACGGGAAGCCGGAACTCCCGGCTCTGGGCCGCGAGGGTACCCTTGATAATGCTCAGGAAGTGCCCCGCATGTTGGGGCACCTTGTTGTCCGCCCATTCCGGCTCGTACGCCCACTTGTGCCCCAGGTCCGCGCCCCGGCTGGTTACTCGCCAGTAGCGGTGGCGACCAGGGAACCGCCGCTTGTGGAACTCCAGGTAGTCCGGATCGCCAGGGTAACCGAGGTCCGCCGACCATACGTGGCGGCAAACCTCCTCGTCACGGAAGAGAGCTACGACCGGTGGGTGATCCTCGAATGCATCGCCGACGAAGTACGCGGAGTGGGCGGACTTCGGCCAACGTCCCTCGTTATCGGTAGGGCGCCGGCGGATCCGCTCGAACAGCCGGTCCCCCGGCTGCCCGGAACCCGCAGAGACGTCCACAGGCAGGGCGTAGTCGCCGCGGTTGAGCATGTGGTTATCGACGAAGAAGAACTCGATGCCGTGGTTCGCGAGCAGCTCCTCAACGCCCGGCCGGAAGACCAGGTCGCTGCCTCCTCGGATCGCCGGCGCCTCCCCCCACTCGCTCCGTGGACGGTAGGCGCACTCGGGCAACCAGAACCCCCGCGGCCGCCGCCCCATGAACCGCTGGAAGGTGGCGACGCCCTGGCGGATCTGAGCCAAGATACTGGTGTCTTCTCGCAGGAGCGGGAAGTAACCGTGAGTGGCCGCGGAGCCGGTCACCTCGATGTGGCCCTGCTCGTCGAGTTCCCTGAAGGCTCCCAGAATGTCGCCCTTCAGGTCCTCCTCGTAGAACCTCCGCATCGCGGTGAAGTGCTCCTGCCAGCGCCATGCCAGATGTTGGAGATGCCCCTCGCCCAGGCGCTGCCACTCCTCCTGGTCCCACGTCGCCGTGTTCACACGGAAACCCAGGTAGTCCAGGAACCAATGGTGGAATCGCTCATCAGAAAGTTGCTCCATGACTGTCGGGGTAATCCCGAATGTCACATTAGGTGAGATCCCGTCGCGTATCAGGGCGCGGAACTCCCATAGGAGCGGCAGGTACGAGTCCGCTGCCGCCTCGCAGATCATGTGATGTCCGTGGGGCCATTGGCCGTGCCCGAGCACATACGGGATGTGTGAGTGGAGCACGAGGCAGAAGGCGCCATCGGCCATGTGTGTCACCCTTCCATTCGCGGTTTCGCTTATGGCACTTCGCGCTTGTGCCCCCCGTGCCCTGCCCCTTGCACGTGAGTCTGGCGCCGAACGCTCGGATTGGGCACACTAGGGGAGGAGCGCCAAGGCGCTTCTCCCCTGTGGCGATTGGACTGAGAGCATGAGCAGCCAAGAGACCCCGCCGACCGATGCGGGAAGCACCGGAGATGCCCCGGTTGCGGCAGAAGCTCGACCGCTATCCAAGGAGCTTCTAACCGACGAGGCCCATGGAATCCTGAGTCTGGATGTCATCGAGCTGGTCCGCGCCTCCGTCGCCGACAGTGAGGACCAGAGCCTGGCCATGGCCATACGCATGGTAACGGAGGTGCTCGAGGCGAACCGGGCCTGCTATCCCGCACGGTTAGCTCAGGGGCTGCTCCAGGAGCGTCTAGAGGATCCGACCCCTGCGGTCTCGACCTTCGTGGTCTTGGCTCGCGACCTCCTCGAGGCGGGCAACGCCGAGGCGGCACGGTGGGTGGCGCGCCGCGGAATGTCGCTCCGCGGCGACCATCGGCTCGTCGACGTGCTCCTTCGCATCGCGAGGCAAGCGCCTGAGTGGGCCGAGGAGGATGTCAGTTTCTGCCGCGAGCGCCTTCCGGATGCGCCCGAGCTGCTTTGGCACGACTCCCAGGCCGCAGACGCCGCCGAGGACTTGCTGCGAGCTGCGGATCTGGCCGTGGATGCGGCCTTGGGGTTTGTTCGCATCGGCTCCATCGACGACGCGGAGAACGCCATCCTGCGCGTCCTAGAGTGCGAGGACCGCGCTGTTATCGGCCGTTTGGTGCGGTCGTTGCCCTCTCTGGTCAGCCGCAAGCGGGGGCGTGAGGTCCTCGATCTGGCCCTGGAGCTAGGTACCACTACGTTCGAAGCCCTAGGCCTCCACGCTGAACTGGCTGACGCACTCCAAGCCGTGCTGCTGAAGCATGGGGACGACCCCTCCCTGCGTACGCTCTTCGTCTCGGCCTTGGCGGCATCCCTTGGCGGCGAGCGCGCCGTCCGCGGGCTGCTGGATAGGTCGGGGCTCACCGATCCTGCCGTGCCCTTCCCGGATGCGCTGGACCGCTACAGCGATCTTGCCGTGTACCTCCCCGGAACGCACGTCCTCAACGCCGACTGGGGTGTTGGCCGCGTTACCGGCCATGACGGGGAGTTCCTCTCCATCGACTTCCAGCACAAACGGGACCACCGCTTGAGCCTATCCATCGCTGAGACGGCCATCTCCGTTGTGCCCGAGAACCTGGTGGCAGTGGCTTACTTCGAGGATCCCGAGGGCATCGAGCGCGAGCGCGACGAGAACCCGGCCGCCCTCGTTCTGCGGGCCGTCCAGCAAGAAGGAGGGGCGATCAGCGTCAAGGAGCTCAAGGAGGTGCTGACACGGGACGTCGTGCCGTACGAGAACTGGGCGACGTGGTGGCGCAAGGCGCGCGAAGCTCTCGCCAGCGAGCCGCGCATCGACCGTAGCCAGCGCTTTCGAGACGTGATCCGCCTTGCCCCCGAGGGTGGCTCCGAGGTGGACGCGCCACCGCTGGACCTCCCAATCCTCGACACCAAGAAGGGCATGAAGAGCGCCGCGGCTATGATCAACCGGTTGCTCAAGGACTACCCCGACATGGAGGATCGCGCCAAGGCGTCCTACGCGGCGGCCCTGGCAACGGGCCTCGCCGAGGAGCGCTCCGCCGACGCGCGGCTGGCCGTCCTGCCTCTGCTAGCACGGTGGAGGCCCGATGAGCGAGCGACCTGGGTGCTAGAGACGGCGCGCGCACTCCAGAAGGGCGGCGACGTCTGCGCGGTGACCGACGAACGCGGTCAGGAAGCGGTCATGGACCTCGCCCTGGAATCCGAGGAGTGGCAGACGGCGGCGGTGGCCGGCCTGAAGTCGAAGCGCGAAGCCGTGGTCGCTGCCGCCTGGGAAGCGCTCGCGTCGCGCGGTGAGCCGAGCCTCCGAGCCGCCCTGGAGGCCGAACTGACCAGCGCCCTACCGCCGGCGGCGGAGGTTCATATCTGCCAGGTGCTCCTCTCGGGTTGGAGCGACCTCGACCCCAGCCTGCGACCAGAGCCCTGGCTAGTGGTGGCGGCACTCCTGAACGCGGCTACGCCGGGTGGCGCCCCAAAAGCGGCGGACGCTGCTTCGCGTCTGCTCACCTCCAGCGAGAGCCTGGAGGCTGCCCTCACCGAGGCATCCCCTCCATCGCGCGCTATGCGGGAACGGCTACGCGGCCTGGTTCGCCGAGGATTGGATGAGGCCGGCGCCGCGGCGGCGCTGGGCCTATTCGCTCGATCTAGGCACGACGAGCTCGTATTGGCCATAGAGGCCGAGGAGGAAGTCGCCGAGGGCCCGGATAGGAGCCTCCCCGAGTTCGACGAGGAGGTCACCCTGATGTCTCGATCCACAATGGCAGTGCTCGAGGAGCGGATGAGAACGAACCGCGAGCGCCTCCGGATCGTCTTGGATGACCTCGAGAAGGCGCGGGGCTTCGGGGATCTGAGCGAGAACTCAGAGTACGAGACCGCCCGGGATCAGCGCGCCCTGCTCGAGTCCACGATTGCGGCAACGGTGCAGGACATTGGTCGCGCGCGGTTCATCGAGGATCTGGAGGTCGAGCCCGATACGGTGCGGGTCGGCACTGAGGTGACGGTGCGCGACGACGCCGGGAAGCGGACCATTTGGCTTCTCGGTGAAGGCGATTCCCATCTGGGAAGTGACGTCGTCTCCTATCGCGCTCCGCTCGGCCAAGCCCTGGTAGGACGGCGAGCCGGTGACCGTGTTCGGTTCGTCCTGGGTGATGAGGCGCGCGATATCGAGATCCTCGCTGTCGAAAGGCGTTTGCCCACGTCTGACCGAATCGAGTAGCGGGCGACGGTGATCGCGACGCGCCGTGGTCCCAGATCGGCCCTCCGGGGTCCCAAGGTGGATGGATAATATGAGAGTCGCTGTCCTTCTGATGCTCGCCACGCTAGCAGCCCTTGCGCTCGTCATGGGCTGCGCTACGACCCCTGAGGCGCCAGAGGTGGATGATCCGGTGCTGCCTGACCTGAGCGGCGTGCAGCCGCGTGCCGGACATCTGGCCGAGGACGCAATGGCCGGTACCCAGTACGGCGGAGTCAACGTAACGGCGACGGCCGATGGCAACCCCGCCGCCGGGATCACCGTGTACCTGATCCCCAGCACGGTTGGGGGCAACCTCAACGCGTGGCCCCACATCGATACCGATGCCGCGGGCACTGCCAGTTTCCGTAATGTGCCGCCGGTCGCGGGCCTCCGCCTATGGGTGGTTGAGGGCGCTCGGTCCGCCTCGCGCCCCCTAGCGAAGCCCGTGGCGGGTCGGGTTGACAGCTACGAGGTCGACGTGGTCACCGGAGGCGGCTCGACGGGCACGGAGCTTGACGGTGTGACGGGCGCAAGTGGGCACCTGGGCGCCGATGCCATGGCGGGCTCGGCCCTGGCGGGCATCAATGTGACCGTGCTGGATGGAGGCAAGCCGCTCGCCAACCAGGTGGTCAACTTGATCCCTGATCCTATCGGCGATCAGCCCATCGGCACGTTCCCCAGCGCCGTCACGGATTCCCAGGGCCGCGTGAGTTTCCGCGATGTGCCGCTCAACGTCACCGTGAAGGTGCGCGTTCAGACCAGTGATCAGGTCGCTGAGACCGCGGTTACCGGCGCTGCCGCCGGCGTCGTCAGCCCGGTAACGGTCACACTGTAGGTGGATCTGACTGGCGGCCGTAGCGCCAATCTGAGCCCGGGACTGGTCCGAGCCCTGGATCAGTTCCGGGCAGTAGTCGATGCCCAGTCGGACGCCCTCGAGGCATCCGATGCTCGGTTCGTGTGCCCGATCCCCTGTAGCGGCTGCTGCACACCCAACCTCTTCTTCATTACCGGACTGGACTTCCTGGGTGTCTGTCACCACGTCCACCGCAGTCTCAGCGAGGAGGTCCGTGCCGACATCGTCCTCCGCGCACGCGCCCTCGTCGCAGAGTGCGGGCTGGAGGAGGCGCTGCGCCTCGATGGCGCTGGCGGCGATGGCGAACCCAACATCGTCCAGCGGTGCCCCCTGCTCGACGCCAGCGAGCGCTGCCTGGCCTATGTCGCCCGCCCGACGCCCTGCCGGTTCTTTGGGCGTTCGCGGTTCCAGGCGGGAGAAGCCAACCTCTGCACGATCATCGCCGGCCGACTCGGTAGCGAACTGGCTCACACCGCGCTGCCCGTAGTGGAGCAGTACAGTCGGGCCCTGGCCGATGCGCTCGCCCGGAATCTCACAGCCGAGGAGATGGAGGCCGTGGAGCCGTTCATCGCCGTGAGCACCCTCCCTATCCTCATCTCAGAGACGGCCTTCGACCCCACCCTCATCCTGGAGGTCTGTGGCCGCACCGACTTCGCATAGGCTATGCCCCTAGGGCGACTCGATCGGCTGCGGTTCCGCGGCGCCCGGCGCGTTCACCGGTGGCGGCGCGCCATCGGGCCCCACCATGAACCGCTCATGTAGCCCCAGATCGCTCTCGACAGCCCCAGCAAGCGCCCGCGGAACGGGCGACGGGATCACGGCGATGGCGGCCACAGCGGCCGCGATTGCTCCGATCGTGGCATAGAGGGGACCGCGTCTCATTCGCTCGGCCACGGCGAACCGGCCCACTCGGACGCAGAGGCAGGCGCTAGGCGCGGCGAGAAGCAAGAGCGCTAGGAGACGCCACCAGCCCATGAACCGCCAGGGAAGCCACAACGCACCGGCTCCGAGAACCACGGCCGCACCCCATGCGGCCATGCGGTGCACCCTCGAGGCGCCCTCGTGCTCCCCGCTCATCGCCTCGCGTCCCGCGCTGGTCACCGCCAGGATGGCGACGCGAGCTAGGGGAACGGCGATGCTGAGGGCCACGCCAACGCCGAACCCGGCCTGGGCGCGCCCACCCGTCGCAAAGGCTAAGGGTATCCATAGCCCCTGAGCGGCCAGGGCCCATGAGACCATGGCACTGGGGCTTCGCGCGAGGCAGGCCGCGACCATGAACCCTGCGGACGGGAGGGCGAGCGCCGGTATCATCCAACCGCGTCGCGCCAGTTCCCAACCCTCAGCCCAAGGGAAGAGCCCGTACGCGCATCGTGTGAAGGCCCAGCCTACGGCCACCGCGCCGATGCCGTAGGCGGCTACGGTGGCCCCCATGGGGCGGCGAGAGAGCAGATCGGGCGAGAACCACGGCAGCAACGGCAGGGACAGGAGCAAGCCGGCGCCTACCGTGAGGGCCCGCAGGGCCCCGATGTTCGCCTCGGACTCCCCGGCGATGACCTGCTTGATCAAGCTCATGTCCGTGAGCCCGGCACGGCTTGCCGAGGACAGAACGGCCCATCCCAGCAGAACTACACCGGGTAGGCACGCGACCACGAAACGCCAAGCGGCTCGCCGAGACTCCGCTCGGTCCGCCCCGCGACCGAGGGCGACCGCCAAACATGCGAGCATCGCCGCGATGCACAGAACCGCCTGCCTGGCGTCCCGGGCCATGAAGCCGAGGGCCGCGAATCCACAGGCGAGCAGTACTCTGGCTTGGGGGGGCGATTCACCGGAGAGCTGGGGGAGCATCACGGCGCCGGCGAGCACTCCCAGCATCGAGACGAGGACCAAGCCGAGGGCGCCTGTGCGGTCTACGAGGATCCCCCAGTCACCCACCGCTACCTGAACGATGTCGGAGTCGCCGATGCGGGGCAACACGCTCGCGGAGAGGGCCAGAGCGACGGCAGATATCGCCATGGTCATCCAGGCTGCCGCCTCTCTAGGGTCCTCCTCCTCGCGCATCCGGCGTCCCAGGGCACCCAGCAGGGATGGCATGAGCGTCCCGGCGAGGGCCCCCATGGGGTAGACGGCAACGCTCAGCAGCAGGATCAGCGAGATCTCCAAGCACGACCTCCCACTATGTTCGGGCCCCTAACACATACCCACACCACTCGGCTAATACACGCCGAGGACGCCGGATACCTGCGCCGCTGGCTGAAGGGACAGGCCGTTGGGACGCGAACTCGGGTGGGTGCGTCCAGAGCCTGAGAGGTGATGTCAGTGGATCTCGAGGAGATCGAGGCCCTACAGAAAGCCCGAGTGGACCCCTCTACGCTGACCGTCGTGGGCGGCGAGGAGGGCTTGACCCTGCGCGAGCGGTTCCGCCGAACGATGCAATATCAGAAGGTGGACCGGATCCCCTTCTTCGAGTTCGGGTACTGGGACGCAACACTCACCGAGTGGCATAAGCAGGGACTTCCTCCCGAGGTTGACAACGAGTGGCGAGCGTACGAGTACTTCGGCATCGAGAACTGGCATACAGCCCCCATCCACACTGGGCTCCTTCCCAGCTTCCCCGAGGAGGTGCTGCGGGCCGATGATGAGCGCATCGTCGCGCGCGATGGGGCGCGTTGCACTTACGAGGTGAACACCAAGGGGCACCGTTCGATCCCTCACTACATAGACTTCGGTCTGAAGACGAGGGAGGACTGGGTGGAATGGATCGACCGCCTAGACCCGACCACCCCGGGCCGCTACCCCGACAACTGGGACGAACTCGCGGCACGCTACAACAAGAGGGATTACCCCTTGGCGGTGCCCATCGGCTCGCTCATCGGCATACCTCGGAACTGGATCGGGTTCGAGAACATCGCGATGATGTGCTACGACGACCCCGGCCTGCTCGAGGAGATCATCGAGAAGCTGTGCGCACTCGTGTGTGGCGTCCTCGAGCGGGCCTTGCGGGACGTGGAGTTCGACTTCGGGGCGGGCTGGGAGGATATCTGTTTCAACAGCGGGCCTATCATCTCGCCTCGCTTCTTCGATGCGTGGATCGTGCCGCGCTACAAACGCATCACCGACCTGCTCCACAGGCACGGATGCCACGTGGCCTGGACCGATTGTGACGGCAACATCGTGCCCATTATCCCCCACTTCCTTCGGGGCGGCATCAACTGCATGTTCCCCGTCGAGGTCGGCGGCGGATCGGACCCCGTCGCGATGCGCGAGCAGTTCGGGACGGAACTGCTCATGGTCGGCGGTGTCGATAAGCACAAGCTGGCGGAGGGGCCCGCGGCTATCGAGGCCGAGCTGATGCGGCTGCTGCCGGTGGTCGAGGAGGGTGGGTTTATCCCCACTGTCGACCACCGTGTGCCCGCAGACGTGAGCCTCGCCAACTACAAGCACTACCTCAAGGTGAAGCGCGCCCTCTTCGGCTGCGGGAAGAAGCGGCCCCAGTACGACGAGGCCCTCGTCTAAAACCGTGCTACGGCGGGCCGGCGGTGGCCGCACCGTCGGCCCCCTTCAGGTTGCCGAGCACCGGCAGCAACACGAGTAGGTTGGGCCCGCCGTCAAGCACGACGACGGTGGCGGTGTCATCAACCTCCAGCGTGATCACGGCGCCGCCATCCGGACCGACCTCAGCCCAGACAGCCACATCGGCGCCATCCCAATGGCCCTCACCGAGCTTCGGCCAGCCTTTGGTGTCCACCCACTCAAGCCACCGATCGATCCGCGCCTGCCTCTCGACCATAGTGCCGTCGTAGGTGTAGGCAGCGGCTGCACGCACCGGAGCCAGTAGCGCCGGGCTGACGGCGAAGAGTGTCTCCATGGGGCCCGGTTCCTCAGCACGCTCGACCCGAAGGCTCAGGTCTTGAGCGACGCGCCCGATCTCGTAGCTGCCCAGCCGTGTGCGCACGAAGAACGAGCCGCACGGTCCTTCATCGTGAAGCGACTCCATCGGAGGCACCGACTGCGGGGGAGTCATGTCAACCGGCACACGGGGCAGGCCGAGGAACTCCCCCAGCACAGGCCCGATGGGGATGTAGCCCTCCGCCCAGATCCAGTAGATCCTGTGGTTGACCCAGACCCACAGGAACACGCCCCCTTCACTCGAGGGGCGATGGTATGCGTCGGCCCAGTAGTAGGTCTCGGGGTCGTAGTCCACCTTGAGACCAGGGTCCAGGTGGGGGCGATGGTTGCTCTCAGGCCAGTTCGGAGGCGGCGGTTCGCCGCCCCGCAGCTCAACCACCAGGCGGTAGCCAGCGCGGTCGGCCCACTCCTGGTAGAAGGCCGCAACGTCCTCAGGGCTGGGCTTGGGGAAGCCGTTGAGCTTTAGGAAGCGGGCTTTGACATCGCCCGGCATCTGCTCCACGTACCGCACGATCCGGGCCACGCCGTCGTTCGGAAGCCACCTCTTGACTATCGGCAGCATCCACTTGCCTACGTTGACACTGAGGCGCTTGTCCGAGCCTGGCCAGAGCGGCGGCGGATCGTCCTGCTCCGCCCACGCCAGGGGAGCGAGAAGGGCTACAGCCCACGCAAGCCACATCCAACGTAGCACCGCAAACCTCGCTTCGCCGTCGTGTCAGCCAGTCAGCGCGCCGGTCGACAGCACCGGCGCGCATAGACACTTGTGCTTCGCTCTCCCGTGGCGCGGGGGCGACTGCAACCCCCTACATGCCAGCGACCTCGCTCGTGATGGCGTCGAGTTCCTCGCCCTCGACGACCGCGAACTCAATAGTGCTGAGCCGTGACTCGCCGGGCCCTATGAGCTCCAGCTCATCCTGGGCGCGCGCATCGGCCCTGCCTGTCGTGCGGCAGTTGGCGGGCTCGATCCCGCAGACGTAGTGCCCCTTCTCGTTCATCTTCCACTGGTTGAAGTAGGGCAGGTCCGCCTTCCGGTAGCGCAACGTCACCCCTACCCCGAGCTCATGGTTCAGCAGCCCCACGAGCGTCCTGCCTTCCGCGTCGGTCTTCAGGTCGTGCAGGAAGACCTGCTCGGGGAACTCGTCCGCCGGCGCCTCGAAGCCGGTGTGGCGATCGAGATGCGCCGCAGCGTCAGCGTCGCGGGGGAGGACGTCCCGACTGGGCGCCACCAATAGCGAATGCTCGGAGACGATCGGCCATCCGATGTTCATGTGGTAGATGACCATGAGTGGGCTGACTTTCGGGCCTCGGTTCTCGATGCGGTCCTCGATGAGGATCGAGTTGCCGCCCAACTTGGCCGTGAGCTTGCGGCACAGGACGAGATGCGGGCCGAAGACCGACGCTTCCTTCGCCTCGCCTGAGATGGACATGACGTACTCATCGCCCGCCCAACCCTCGGTCACCGATACCCGGGAGGCGGGGCATGTACCGATCCGCCCATGGAGGCCCAGCTCCTCTTCCCCATCGCGGTTCGGAGCCCCGGCCTGGGTCAGACCGCAGGTTGCCAGGATTCCGCCCGCGAAGGTCCGCAGCCAGCCAAGGCCCTCGGGTTCGTAGAAGGACGGATGGATGTCACCCACCGACGAACGCCAGCACAATGGGATGCCTTTGAAGCTGCCGTGCGTCAGGTCCAGGCACCGGTCCAGGGTAGCCTGGACCTCGAGCCCGGAGCCCGTGCGGATCTCCGCGGTTCGCACCCCCCGCGCCGGCCCATCGGTGAGTTCCGCCAGCCGTATGCCTCCGAACTGATCCACGTTCCCACAGCGCTCCAGGATCTGCGCTCTGGAGTAGGACTTACCGAACAGCCAAGCCAAAGGGACCATCCCCTATCCTCGAGCGGAAAACTGCCTCGTGCTACTCCTTGCGGAACACGTCGTGGCAGGCCTTGCAGCTTTCCTTCACCAGAGCCCCCGACTCGACCGCCTTGGCCAAGTCCCCCGCTTCCGCGGCGTCGATAACCGCGTTGGCGTCGGCAACCATGTCGTCTGAGTAGCCCGTGAACTCGTCGAGCTCAGCCTGATCTGTTGGGGCGCCTTCGAGGCTTGGGGATATGGAAGCAACGTCCCTGATGCAGACAGCCTCCACTATGGCTGCTTCAAGGTCGCCAGCTTCAAGGGCCGCTTGCAGCGCGCGGGAGCTCGGCCCGATCACGTCATCCATGGCCGCCTCGAGGGAGGCCGGCACCCCGCCGGCTTCCGTGGCCGCTGCCTCCGCCTCGCTCTCCGCGGCGGGCGCCGACTCGCCCGACGGACTAACCATGCCAGCCTGACTCTCGGGGGCCGCGGCGTCCGAGGACGGCGGCGGCGCGACTGGAGTCGGCGGGGGCATCACTTCCGCGTCATCGCTCTTGGAGCATCCGCCGGTCGAGAGGCCAATAGCGGCTACCATTACCAAAACGAGCAGGTAGAACCATGCTGTGCGCATCCAAATCCCTCCTGTGATGTCGTCCACGTCGTGTCAGCCTAGCCGCCGTGGGAATCCCGAAGCTCACGTTTGAGCACTATGCCCTTGAGTGACCGCGGGAGATCCTCGACGAACACGACCTCCTTCGGCACCTTGAAGTTCGCCAGTTTCTGCCGGCATAGCTTCAGAATGTCGGCCCGGTCGGCCTCCACTCCATCCTCGGGGATAATGAACGCTTTCACCTTCTCGCCGCGGATGTCGTCATACACCCCAATGACCGCGGCCTCCCGCACGTGGGGATGGGTCAGGAGGACCTCTTCGACTTCACGCGGGTACACGTTCAGCCCCCCGACGAGGACCATGTCCTTCTTGCGGTCGACGATGCTGAAGTAGCCATCCTCATCGCAGTATCCGAGGTCACCCGTGTGGAACCAGCCCCCCTTCATCGCCTCAGCGGTGGCCTCCGGCTGATTCAGGTAGCCCAACATCACGTTCGGACCACGGACGCAGATCTCCCCTACCTCGCCAAGGGGCATCTCGTTGTCATCGTCGTCAACGATCCTCATCTCGACCCCCGGGATGGGCGGGCCGATCGTGCCCGGCTTGCGCACCCCGTCGGGCGGGTTGGCGGAGCAGACAGGGCTACATTCGGTCGGGCCGTCCCCCTCGATCACGACGAGATCGAACCGCTTCTCGAATGCCTCCATCAGGGCCACCGGCATGGGGGCGCCCCCGCTCACCACCATGCGGAGACTACGGAAGGCTCCCTCGGGCAACTCATCGGCCGTGCGCAGGAGAGCCCCACACATCGCCGGGACGCACGGCAGAACCGTGCACTGGTGTTTCTGGACGGTCGCAGCTACCACCACGGGATTGAAGCGTTCCACCGCGACGCAGGCGGCCCCGCAAGTCAGGGGCAGGACTACGCCCACCGTCGCGGCGTAGCTGTGGAACATGGGGAGCACCGCGACGATCCGATCCTGGGGGCTGAAGAGGATCGCCTGGCGGCAGGCCTCGGCGTCCCAGACCAGGTTGTGGTGGGAGAGCATCGCCCCTTTGGGGCGACCGGTGGTGCCTGCGGTGTAAAGGATGGCCGCTACACTGTTCTCGTCGACCTCGGGCGGCCGGAAGCCATCGGGGCCCTTCTCGGGCCACCCGTCGAAGGCAGCCACGCCGGGCACGGGGCTCTCGCCGACGGTGACAAGCTTAGGGGGGCTCGCCAGCCCCTCCCTCGCCGCCTCGACCAGGTTGGCGAGCTCACCGAAGGCGATAGCAGCTTTGATGCCCGCATCGGTGAACATGAACCGGACCTCGTCGGGCTTGAGCATGGGATTCACGGGCACCACGCTAGCACCGGCGTGCATTATCCCGAGGTATGCAAGAACATATAGGTGACAGTTCGGCCCCACCAAGGCGACACGGTCCCCAGGTTCAATGCCGAGCGCACTCATCTGTCCAGCCACGCGCCCGACCTGCGCTGCCAGGTCCTGGTAGCGTAGCGTCAGGTCGCCGTGGATGACTGCGGGTCTCTCAGGGTACCGCTGGCTTACGTCTATGATCGCCCCTGGAACCGTCACTAGGCCAACCCCACTCGTTCATTCGCGTTGCGATGATGTTTGGCGCTCCGTACGGGCATACCTTCCTGCATCAGCCTTACGGGTCGCTCGGGCGATGAGGGTCACGCCCCACGGGAGGTTCATGTGCCGAAGGAGTGCAGCCTCCACGCGCAGAGTCCAGGCGAACAGGGCGGAGACCGGTCGAGGCAGTATCACCAGCCCGGACTGCGGCTCGCCTCCGCCGCCGATATGGAGCGCCCGGGCCGCCTTCTGCAGGACTCGGAAGAGCACAGTGGTGGGCAGAAGGAGGGTCACGCAGTGGGAGAGACGCTCGATCTCGAACCCGGCGTCCTCCAGTAGGCCGATCAACTCGCGCCGAGCGTATCGCCTGCGGTGCCCCAGGGCGACATCGTGCTCGCTCCACAGCCAGGCGTAGGCCGGAACGGTGACGAGCAGCTTCCCTCCGGGCTTCAGCACACGGTAGGCCTCGCGGGCCGCCAAGCGGTCGTTCTCAACGTGCTCGAAAACCTCGAAGGAGGTAACCAGGTCGTAGGCTTCATCCGGCGCCGTCAGGCCATCGCCAGAGCACTGGATCAGATCCTCTAGGCCGCGCTCGCGGCAGAAGGCGAGGGCTTCGGGGGCTATGTCACTGCCCGTGACGCGACCGAACTCCTGAAGCAGCATGGCGTTCCCGCCCGTCCCGCAGCCTACATCCAGGATCTGTGGGGTGGGTGGAAGGTCGGGGCGTAAGCCCTCCAGCCAGACGCGGATGACGTCGCGACGGCCGACGAACCACCAGTAGGTGGACTCCAACTCATACATTCGTCGGAGTTCACGAACATTCATGGGACGACACGGTCCTCCCAGGCCTCGTTGCCGCTTCTCACGACCCAGCGGTCCCCGCCCCGCCGAGGAGGCCGGGGATAACCATCCATGCTGACACTCCGGCCATGATGGTGCAGACGATCACCTTACCCACCGTCCCAAGCGCTCTACCGATGAACGCCCCCCAACCGGCTCGGATAGCATCATCGCGGTCGCGGCCGTGGCTCATTTCCCCTAGCACCGCGCCGGCGAAGCCTCCCAAGCAGCCTCCCACGACTGGCCCCACGATGAAGAGCAGCAGGGCGAAGAGAGGGCTTACAGCAATGCCGAACGCGGCGAGGATGGAGGTGAGGGCCCCACCGATCAGAGCGCCGGCCAGTCCGAGCAGGACCGCGCCCATTTGCCCCCGACCGGTACCTTCGTACTTCCTCACAGCCCATGCCGACAACACCGCATCACCGACCTCCGTCAGCGTTGCGATGAGGGCGAGCACGATCAGGAACCAGACGGGCCCGATGGAGAAGCCCGAAGCGATCGACACGATGAGCACGGTGATCAGGACGAGGAAGGTTCCCGGCAGTCCGAAGGCCGTCGCCAGCAGGGCGCACAACAGCCCGAGACAGAAGAGCACCACCCAGAGAATCTGCATAGGCGTCCTCCATGAGCGCCGTCAGCGCCGGCGCACCAAGCGGTAGAGCCTCCGCCAAGCCCGAGCGATCCTCACGGGCGCCGAGGGATGGGCCAGCGCGTGGGCCTCACGCTCGGTCAGCAGCTCCGGCGCGAGGGAGCTCTTCAGCTTGGCAAGAGCGAGCCAGTCTATACGCACCATACGCTCGAACAGCCACCGACGTAACGGGCCGAAGGACCCCTCGCGGCTGAATGCCGTGGCGAGATCGGTGATCCATATCCGGTCCTCAGGGCCTCGTATAAGGTTGCCGAAGGACTTCAAGTCACCATGCACCCAGCCAGCGGCATGCAGTTCGCTGATGGCTTCGGCCACGCCCTCGAAGAAGCGAGGGCTCACCGTCTCGGCAGCTAGGTAGTTGCAGGGTTCTCCCTCGACATACTCCATGAGATACGCGTACTTGTCTATCACAGCCACTACCCTGGGCACCGGCGCCCGGCCCTCAAGAGAGCGGAGCGCCCGGATCTCTCGCGAGACCACCCACGGACCTACCAGACGCCAGAAGAGCGACCGGCGCGCGAAGTCCTTCACAACGACGGGCCGGCCTTCATGCTCGATGACAATGAGTTCGGCGCTCTTGGGGCGATCCAGGGGCAGAGGGGCGGCAGTCTGAAGCTCCTCCAATGCCTGTCGCGTGAGCTTGGGGGCTGCCGGTTCGCTCATTCCTCTACCCTCCCCCACCTGACATGCAATCGGAACACCAAGCCTACCCGGGCGGCTGTACCAGCGGCTGCCGATGGCGGGGTCAAGGACGCCTGGATCGAGGGGTTCACAGGCCTGCACGGCCCTCGCACACCTGAGCGAGAAGCTCCCGGTAGTAACGGTAGCTCTCGAAGGGAACGTTCGACCGCACGCGTCCATCGGCGAGAGGCACGTAGCCGCCCTGTTCGAGGAGGGGCGGCACCTTCGCCAGGATCTCACGTCGGATGGCCTCTTTGCCGCCGAGCAGGACGTCGAGATCGATGCCGCCGATCAGGCGAAGGTCCGGCCCGAATGCCTCGCGCAGGGACCGGTAGTCCATCGCCTCGGCGTTGACCTCGCATGCCCAAAGGCAATCGAACCCAGCCTCCAGGATCCCTTTCACAAGGGGTCTAGCATTGGCGTAGGTTATTAGGGTGATTGTGGGCACACCGTGGCGCCGGCATGCCTCCATGATGGGCTGGTAGCTCGCCAGGCAGGTGTCCGCATACTGGGCAGGGCCGAGCAGTGGGCCGTCGTTGCCTCCGATGGGCTCGGAGAAGCTGACCATGTCCACGTCCACGTCGCCCAGGACTCGCTCCGCGAGGGCAGCGTAGCAGTCGGCGAAGATGCTCATGATGGCGCGAGCCCGCGCGGGATCATCCTTCAGCAGGTAGATGGCGCCGGGGAAGCGCACCCACCCATGCACTCCCATGGATAGGAAGAAGCCCCTGTGCAGCGGCAGTTCCAGGACGTGCTCCCTGGCGCTCCAACGCGCTACGCAGGCATCCCAATCCTCCGGAAGTCGATGCGGGTCGTTCGGGTCGAGCCGGCGCCGCAGCTCGGACAGGGGCAGGTCGTAGGCCGGCGCATCGTCCAGAGCCGGGATAGGATCGAGATTGACGGCGATGCGCTCGCGGCGATCGGTGGGGAGAAGGCTCTGTCCGTCACCCGGGTCAGAGGGCATGCCCTCATCGCGCCACCGAGTCAGGACCTCGTCACGAAGCCCCTCCTCGAAGTAGGGCACTCTGTCGGGTTTTCCGTAGGCCATGGTCTCCCGGAACCGTTGCCTGGCTGTCATGGGTCACACTCCCGCTTCCTGTTGGTTCGCGCCGGCGCGCACAGGCCCTTGCGGAAACGCGGGAAGGGGGATGGAGGAATCCCCTTTGGCCCGGCCGTATGAGGAACATTGATTTGGAGACTTACCATTAGTTAGCTGATAGTCTGGCAACTAACTAGATGTGGAGGACGGCATGCTTCTCCCGAGGCGGGTCCCCGCCACTCCCGAGGAGATCGAGGCAGTCATGACCAGGTACCCAGGCACCGACCAGGGGCAGGTGGCAGGGTTGGCTGGCATCCTCGATTTCGCGGCCCTGTGGTTAGGGGTCCTCAGCGACTGGCTGGAATCCCGCGGCCTGAGTACGGGACGGTTCATGGCGCTCATAGTGCTCACGATCGTAGGGGAGGACGGCCTCGCTCCGTCGGAGATCGCGCGCCGGATTCGAGTCACCCGCGCCACAGTGACGGGGCTGATCGATGGGCTGGAGGCCGAGGGCTACGTTGAGCGCGCTCCCTCCCTCGAGGACCGCCGCAGGATCACTATCCACCTCACCGTTGAGGGCCGCGCCCTCATGGAGGAGCTCCTGCCCGCGCATCTCCATCGGATCAGCCAGGTCATGAAGGGCCTGACGTCGCAGGACCTCCAGGATCTACGGCGCCTGGCTGACCGCATGAGAGCACGCACGGAGGAGTTAGCCGATGCGTAGACGATCGCTCCTGCTCATCCCACTGTTGATGGCCCTTGCGCCCAGTTGCATCGCCCAGGAGGAGGTCGCCCCGCGCGAGCCCTGGGGCCTCGTGGAGTGCATCGAGTATGCCCTCGCGAACTCACCGAGACTCAAGGCAGAGGAACATCGGCTATCGGCCGCGGGAGAGACGGTCCGTGAGGCGGACTCCGCCGATGACCTCAAGCTGGGCCTCGACGCAGCCGCGGCGGTGCAGAGACCGGCACTCAACCTCAACATCCCCAACGTCGGGCCGGTGGTTGTGCGGCCACCGAGGCAAGGGAGCGTCTCAGTTCAGGCGGCTCTGCCTATCGATATATCGGGGCAGTACCGCTACATCCGTCGCGCGGCGCGTTACTCGGAGCGGGCGCAGCGCGAGCAGTACCGCCAGGCGATGCAGCAGCTCCTGCTGGAGGTGATCGACGGCTACTACGGGGTGCTCATGGGGGAGTCGACCGTGCGAGCCGCGGAGGCAGCCGCCTTGGAAGCCGAGGAGGGGCTGCGCGTTGCTCGATCACTCCGTGACGCGGGGGCAGCCACAGACCTGGAGGTCACCTTAGCCGAGGCCGGTTTAGCATCGCGGATAGAGGATCTGGCCAAAGCCCAGGGCGCGGTGGCTGACGGACGCGCCCACCTCGCGGCTTTGATCGGACTGAGGGCCGACGAGTGCCCCGAACTCCGTGACGACGCCCTCAGCCTCGAGGTCTCCTTGGAGTTCGAGCAGGCGAGGGCCCTGGCGCTCGATGAGCGGCCCGAGATCCGAGCCCTCTCCTGGCTGGCGCTGTCCCTGGGGGCCTCAGCGGACGCCGTTCACCGCAGCACGCGGCCGAGTCTCTCCCTAGGCGCGCTAGCCCAGGCGGTGAACCCCACCACGGCCTTCACCTCTGATACCAACTGGCAGCTCGGCCTCAGCTTCTCGTGGCCCATCTCCGACGGCGGCACCGCGGACGCGCGCGAGGCTCGCGAGCGGGAGAACCGCGACGCGGTGCTCCGCGACCTGGAGGACGTCCGGCTGTTGACGGAGGTGCAGGTGCATGCCGCTGGCACCCGGCTTGAGGTACTGACCCAGCGGATCGCCGCTGGGCGCGCCACGCTCAGCTCCGCGGACGCGGCCCTGGAGCGCATCCAGGCTCAGGAATCGGCTGGAGCCGCCCGGCCGTTGGATGTTCTGAAGGCGCGCGCGGCGCGTGCCGGAGCGTCCGCGGCACTGGATCGCGACCTCTACGAGCGCTCGATCGCCCTGGCGGAGTGGGCTCGCGCTCTTGGGGTCATAGACAAGCTGATCGTTCCTGAGACCGCCCTCGAACCCGAGAGAGGGGATGCGCTATGAAACGGCCACCCGTACCAGTCATGGTGCTTGTAGCTGTCGCCTTGGGCGTCGGAGGTTTCTTCGTCTATCGGGGCGTGGCGATGCCGCGCGCCGAGACTGGCCTCGTCATGGCCAGCGGCACCGTCGAGGGACGCGAGATCGGCGTCGCGGCCGAGGCTGCGGGCGTTATACGAGCACTCCTCGTCGATGAGGGCGACCAAGTCAAGGCTGGCGACGTCATCGCCGAACTGGACCGCGAGATCATCGAGGCCGAGGTCGAGCGGGCAGAGGCCGCTGTCTTCACCGCGCAGATGCAGTATGCGGATCTCGCCAAGGGCGCGCGCGACGAGGAGGTCCGGGCCGCCTCGGCGACGCTCCGCGAGGCGCTCGCTGCGGCCGCAGGGGCACGCACCCTCGCCAAGACCGCCCGAGAGGCGTACGAACGCCCCACTCACCTGAAGGCTGGCGTTGACTCAGCGGAGGCTCAGCTGGCCGCGGCGCGAGCGAGCTATGACGCTGCCGTCGCACAGCAGCGCGAAGCGGTAGCCGGCCCTCGCTCACAGGAGATCGCGGCCGCACAGGCGACCCTGCGGCAGGCCGAGGCCGCCCTAGCAGGCGCCGAGGCGGAACTCGCCCAGATCAATCGCGCGTATGAGGAGCGGCGCGCGGCAGACACCCAGGTGGCGACGGCGGAGGTGGAGCGCGATATGGCGAGGGCGGCCGCAGAGGCCGCGGAGGCTCAGCGAGACCTCGTTCAGGCGCCGCCTAGGGAGCATGCGAGGGAACAGATCGTCGAGCGCATCTCGGGAGCGAGAGCAGCCCTCAGCCAAGCGGATAACAACCTGGACCGTATCCGGAGCCTCCACTCCAGCGCCGCCGCGACAGCCCAGGAGTTGGAGGCCGCCGAGGCGGCCTATGCGCAGGCGGTAGCAGGGCTCAATGAAGCCGAAGCCGCTTTGGCCGACCTTGACGCAGGCGCGCGCCCCATGGAGGTCCGCCAGGCGGAGGCGGCGCTCGCCCAGGCCGCGGCCGCCAGCCATGGCGCCGACCGCATCGTCGAGAACGCCCGCCGGGAGCAGACCATTCTGGAGGCGACGACGCGCCAGCAGCTGGAGCGGGCGCGCGCTGGAGTCCAGCAAGCCCGACACGCGCGTGACCAGGCCGCTGCCACCTTGGATCTGGCCCTCGAGGGTACTCGCCGGGAGCAACTGGATCGTGCCGCTGCCCAGGTGGGAGGCGCGGAGGCGGGAGTGACGGGGGCTGAGCGCGCAGTGGATAACGCGGCGGCCATCCACGAGGACCGGTTCGAGCTGCGCGTTCAGCTTGAGAACGCGGAGCGTGCTGTCGAGACGGCGGATGCCCGAACCGATGCGGCGAAGGCGCAATTGGACTTGGCCCTCGCCGGAGCCACGGATGAGGCTCTCGAGACGGTCAGGGGGCAGGTAATGCAGGCGGAGGCGGCCCTTGCCGGAGCCCAGGCGCGGATGGCGGATACCACCGTGACCGCCCCGACAGACGGCACCATCAGCGAGGTCATCCTACGCGAGGGCGAGGCCGCGAACCCTGGGTCCGTGGTGGTGCGCATGCTCGACCTCGAGCACCTGTGGGTGCGCGTATACCTACCCCTCACCGAGTTCGGTCGGATCTCCGTGGGACAGGGGTGCGATGTCTTCTCGGACGCGTACATCGGCAAGGCCTACCCGGGCAGCCTCATCACCGTCGCGGACGAGTCCGAGTTCACTCCGCGCAACACCCAGACAAGAGAGGAGCGCGTCAAGCAGGTCTTCTGGGCGAAGGTGGACATCGGGAATGGCCAGGGTGAGCTCAAGCCTGGCATGCCCGTCGATGTAGAAATCGACACGAGGGGGTCTCAGTGAGTTCCGCCGAGCCAGCCCTCAGGACAGATGGACTGACCAGACGCTTCGGTCAGACGGTGGCGGTCGACGGAGTGTCCCTGGAGGTGCCTACTGGGGACATCCTCGGCTTGATCGGGCCGGACGGCGCGGGCAAGACCACCTTCATGCGGCTCATCTCCGGAGTACTGGTTGCCGACAGCGGCAGCGCCATCGTCGCGGGGCACGACGTCACCAAGGACCCCGAGGCGGTCAAGCGGCACATCGGCTACCTCCCTCAAGCATTCTCCCTCTACGCGGATCTCTCCATCGAGGAGAACATCGATTTCCGCGGCGATCTCTACCTCGTGCCGCGTGACGAGGTGGAGGCTCTGAAGGAGGAGCTTCTGGAGATGACGGATCTGCTCCGCTTCCGGCGTCGCCTCGCTGGCCGGCTATCGGGTGGCATGAAGCAGAAGGTCGGGCTGATCTGCGCGCTGATCAACCGTCCCAAGGTTCTCATACTCGACGAGCCTACCACGGGCGTCGATCCCATTTCCCGCCGCGACTTCTGGCGAATCATCAGCCAACTGCCGGATCAGGGAGTGACCGTCGTCCTCAGCTCGCCCTACATGGACGAGGCGGCGCGCTGCAAGCACCTCGTCATGATCGGACGGGGCCGCGTACTCGCTAAGGGTACGCCCCCTGAGTTGCGCGGTCGGGTGCGCGGCCGCATCGTCGAGGTGCTCGCGGCGGACGTCCGCGCAGCGACGCGGGTTCTGAACGATCTTCCCTGTGTGCGCAGGATCACCCCCTTTGGCGATGCCCTCCACGTGCAGATTGAGGCTGGTGGCCAGGAGGTGGCGATCGCGCGCGACGCCCTCGGCCGCATCGGCATCGGCGATAGCGCCGTGCAAGAGGTCGCCCCCACGCTCGAGGATGCCTTCATGGATATCCTCGCCCAGGAGGGTCGCGTTGCCTGAGGACCTGGCCATTCGGACCGAGGGGCTAACGAAGCGCTTCGGCGACTTCACGGCTGTCGACCACATCGATCTCAAGGTGGAAACCGGCGAGATCTTCGGCTTCTTGGGCGCCAATGGCTGTGGGAAGTCCACCACTATCCGCATGCTCTGCGGCCTACTCGCCCCTACCGAAGGCAAGGCCTTCGTGGCTGGGATGGACGTCGAGCGCGAGCCGGAGCGGATCCGAGCCACGATCGGGTATGTAGCGCAGTTCTTCCACCTCTACGGCGACATGACTGTCCGCGAGAACATGGAGCTGTTCGGAGGCATCTACGGGGTGCCCGACGACGAGCTCGCGAGCCGCATCGGTTGGTGGATCGAGCGCCTCGACCTGACAGCGTACCGCGATGTGCTCGGGGCGGACCTCGCGATGGGCACCCAGCGACGCCTATCCCTCGCCTGCGCCGTCCTGCACGCCCCCAAGCTGCTGCTTCTAGATGAGCCCACGAGCGCGGTGGATCCTCTGGCGAGGCGGGAGTTCTTCGACGTTATCGGAGAGCTGCAGGACCAGGGCACCACGGTTCTCGTGACGACCCATGTCATGGATGAAGCGGAACGGTGCAACCGCCTGTCGCTGATGGACCGTGGACGAATCCGAGCGGTGGGCACCCCTGCGGAGATCAAGGCTATGAGCGGAGGGAGGATCTACAGCGTTGAGGTCTCCGACCTCTCGCGGGCTCTCGAGGCGCTGGAAGGTCGGCGAGACCTCCGCGGCGCTCAGCCCTTTGGCCGACAGGTCCAGTTCCAGCTACGCGACGGAGGCCAGGGCGAGGCAGACCAGATCGCGGCGTGGCTTGGTCGTCAGGGCGTGGAGTGCGGGCCCGCATCGCCCGTCCGTCCCACCATCGAGCACACCTTTCTGAGCATCCTCGGGAGCGCCAGCGATGGGGGGGAAAGCGAGTGAGGCGTCTCATGGCGATCGCCCGCAAAGAGACCCTGCACCTCGTGCGCGATCCCCGCAGCCTCCTCGCGGCATTCGCCCTGCCGGTACTGTTGCTGATTCTCTACGGGTATGCTGTCAACTTCGATCTGGAGGAGGTCCCCTTCGCCGTTGTCGACCTCGACCAGACCCCGTCATCGAGGCGACTCATCGAGGCAGTGGACTCGGTCGACGGCTTCGTGAACCTCGGGTCCTACTACAGCGCCGATGTGGCCCATGATCTGTTTGCCCGCGACCAGGCTATGGCGGTCATCGTGGTGGACCGAGGCTTCGAGCAGGAACTGCAGTCGGGGCAGGAAGCCCGTGTGCAGATCATCATCGATGGGTCCAACTCGAGCCTCGCCTCGACGGCGGCGGCTTACTGCCAGGCCATCGTTGAGTCCGCCGGCCGTATCCTCGTGCGCGATGTGGCTCGGGCCAAGGGCCTGCCCCAGGCACTGCTGAAGCCGGCGATCGATGTCCGGCCGCGAGTGCTCTACAACCCCAACCTCCGGACCCAGGTGTTCCTCGTCCCCGGCCTCATCGGGGTCATCCTCATGCTGATGGCGGCGCTGCTCACCTCGGGGGTGGTGGTTCGGGAGAAGGAGCACGGGAGCTTCGAGATCCTAGCCGCGAGCCCCATCAGGCCGGCGGAGCTGATCGTTGGCAAGCTGCTGCCCTATCTGGTGCTCGCTACTCTCGATGTCGCCCTGGTCGTGATCGCTGGCCGAATCTTCTACGGCGTGACGCCTCAGGGGAGCCTGCTCCTGCTGTTTCTGGTCTCGATCGTCTTCCTGGGCTCAGCCCTCGCCTTGGGGCTGCTCTTCTCGTGCATCATGCCCACCCAGCAGCTTGCGATGCTGTTATCGTTCCTGGCGACCTCGGTACCGACTATGTTGCTCTCTGGCTTCGCCTTCCCCGTTCGGAACATGCCGTGGATCCTTCAGCAGATCGCCGTGGTGCTTCCGGCGACACACTACATCACCATGGTCCGCGCGATCATCCTGAAGGGCGTCGGGATCGACCTGATCTGGCGACCGCTCCTCGCTCTCTTGGCCATCACCCTCGTGCTCATCGCGATCTCTGTGCGGAGGTTCTCCAAGACGCTATGATCAGCGGCAGTCGCATCAAGCGGATGGTAGCGAAGGAGTTCCGGCAGTTCTTCCGGGACAAGCTCATGCTGGGGCTGTCCATCATGATCCCTATCCTCCAAACCCTCATCCTGTCCTACGCAGTCAACACCGATGCGGTGAATGTCCCCACCGTCGTGTGCGATATGGACCGCACGCGCGTGAGCCGGGACTTCCTTGCGAGCGTGACGTCTTCGGTGGCCTTCGCGGTCATCGGGGAGGAGCTGAGCGTCCATGACGTCGAGCGAGTCCTGGACAGGGGAGGGGCTGAGCTTGCCCTCTACATCCCCTCAGGCTTCTCTCGCGACCTACAGCATGGTGATGCCCAGGTGCTCATTCTGGTCAACGGAGCCGACTCGATCACGGCAACCGTAGCATCGGCGTACCTGATCCAGGCCGCGGCGTCCTACGATGTCGAGGTGAAGCGCGAGACGATCCTTCGGCAAGGTTACCGGGCCGACGCGCTGCCCTCGGTTCGAGGCGAGACTCGAGTGTTCTACAACCCCGACCTGCGGAGTCTGTGGTTCATGGGCCCTGGGATCATGGCGATATTGCTCTTAGTGCTCCTACAGAGTTTCGCAGCCTTTTCGATCTCCAAGGAGAAGGAACTCGGCACCTTCGAGCAGATGGTGATCACGCCCATTCGCCCAACGGAGATGCTGCTGGGCAAGATCATCCCCTATAGCCTCATCGGAGCCCTCGACGCCGCTGCCATCGGGGGCGTGGTGGTCTGGGTGTTGGGCGTCCCGGTGCGCGGGAGCATCCTGGTCCTCGCCGTGGCGATGGCTCTCTTCATCCTGGCTACGTTGGGTTCTGGGCTGCTGCTATCGGCCGCGTCAGCGAACCAGCAGCAGGCGCAGATGCTGAACCTCTTCCTCGCCTTTCCCTCCATTCTGCTCTCGGGTTTCATGTTCCCGCGAGAGAACCTCCCGCTGGTGTTCCTGTGGATCAGCGATGTCATTCCGATGACCTACCTCCTGCGGATCATCCGAGGGGTCTTCTTGAAGGGGACGGGCTTCGCGGAGCTTTGGCTCCCCAACCTCCTGCCCCTGGCGGTCCTCTCCGTGATCTTCTTCGTGCTGGGCGTCATGCGGTTCCACAAACGCCTGGACTGAGCGTGCAGCCGTGTGAGGATCAGGCTTCGCCGTGGCGTATGATTGTTCGAGTTCGATACGTCTGACCCCAACCGAGTGCAAGGAGCTGATTCGCATGCACGAGATGACAGCGAGCAACCTGAGGAGTTCCTACGGCGGGGAATCGATGGCGGCCATGCGCTACACGGTGTGGGCCTCGAAGGCGGGCAACGAGAACCTGCCCAACGTCCAGCGGCTTTTCCGCGCCACAGCCCATTCCGAGCAGATTCACGCGTGGAACCACTTCACCCAGCTAGCCAACGTGCCCGGTAATGCGACCGTGACCGCGGGTGCGGGCTTCGGCCTGGCCAAGACCGTTGACCACCTCGAGTGGGCCGCGGGCGGCGAGGGCTTCGAGATCGACGAGATGTACCCCATGTACATCCTGGCGGCCGAGGCTCAGGGCGAGAAAGGCGCCGTAAACAGCATGAAGAAGGCGCTCGAGGCGGAGAAGGTGCACCTGGCCCTGTTCCGCAAGGCCAAGGCGGCCGTGGAGGCGGGCGGCGACTTCGAGGACACACCGATCCACGTGTGCGATATGTGCGGCTTCACCATGCATGGCGATGCGCCGGACGAGTGCCCGCTCTGCGGCGCGAAGAAGGCCGACTTCATCACCTTCTGAGGCGTCCGTGAGGGCGGGTTGGGCGCCGCCTCTCCTCGGGCCCAGCACACCCGGGATCGGAGCGAGGTGGCCAGGGCCTGGCCACCTCGCTCTGTACACGTGCGGGGAGCTGTGAACTACGCAGCTAGGAGCTACTACCATTCCTCCTGGTAGTAGCGGAGACCGCCGCCGCCCTGGATGGTCTTGATGGCGGGTCCGGTCAGGAACTTCGCGTGGCCATCCGCGAAAGCCAAGTTGGAGCCTCCGTTGTGCAGGGTGTACCTGTCTGCCTCGGCGTTCCAGCCGCCAGCGCAGCATACGCCGCCAACGGACGGGGCATCGCGACGGGCCATCTGTACACGGGTCAGGGAGGCGCGGCCAGGCCACGCCACCGACCAGTAGCCGCCTATATAGTGGCAGCGGCAATCGGCGAGGAGCAGGATCTCTGCAGGGTTGACCAACTCGGCGTCAGCCATAGCCCTATCACCCCACACCGGGTGTCGACCTAGTCCCAACTCGTTGACGCCATAGGTCAAGCCGCCACCACTCGACCAGGGCGAGTTCGGGTCTTGAACTGCCGCGGGGAACATGCAAGACGACGGCTGGCTCGGGCACACGAAGATCTGCTTGTTCTTCACATAGGGATAGATCGCGGTCGTCCAGACGCATGTCTGGGTGTAGTCAGGGGTGCTTGCCGCGAACTGCCAGCCCGTCTGCACCCAACGCTCGTCGTAGTCCTGGTTGTACGCGAGGAAGCCTGTCATGAGCTGGCGTATGTTGGATAGGCAGCTCGTCTGCCGGGCTTTCTCGCGAGCTTTCGCGAACACCGGGAACAGAATGGCCGCCAGGATCGCGATGATCGCAATGACGACGAGAAGTTCAATGAGCGTGAAACCACGTGCCCTTCTCACAGCTTATCCCCCCTAAGGATAAGGATCGGTTACCGACCATAGGCACTTCAGCTGACACTACTGCCCGCCGGACTTCGGGGCTCCGCTCTTGCCCGCATAGGCGTCGGCCTGTGCGGCCTTCATCTTCGAGGCCGTCGCGGGCTCTTCTTGGTCCACCTGGTCGCTCCCCTTGCTGCAGCCCGCCAACAGGGGAAACACACATAGGCCAAGCGCAAGCATTGCTGTCACCATCCGACGCATCGATCATGCACCTCCTTCCCGCTCCAATAGGATTCCCTGTGCCTGCCCATCCAGATATAGCACATACCGGTATTCCTTTGGTTATTCACCCCTTCAATAGTTGCGTACAGATTCTTCGCCACAAATCCTTGCGAACCTTCCGACTCACGAACAGGCCTTGGATGGATTCGGCTGGGCGCGATTGGATGCAGCGGCCCCTGGGCCTTCCCAGCAGCCCAACTCAGGACCGGCTGCTCTCATGCGTACATAGCAGGGCGAGGTGGCAACATCGCCACCTCGCCCCGGGTCGGTCTGCTATAGAGGCTCTTGCGAGCGTTCGGGAGCTACTACCACTCTTCCTGGTAGTAGCGGAGACCGCCGCCGCCCTGGATGGTCTTGATGGCGGGTCCGGTCAGGAACTTCGCGTGGCCATCCGCGAAAGCCAAGTTGGAGCCTCCGTTGTGCAGGGTGTACCTGTCAGCCTCGGCGTTCCAGCCGCCAGCGCAGCATACGCCGCCAACGGACGGGGCATCGCGGCGGGCCATCTGTACGCGGGTCAGGGCGGCGCGGCCAGGCCACGCCACCGACCAGTAGCCGCCTATATAGTGGCAGCGGCAATCGGCGAGGAGCAGGATCTCTGCGGGGTTGACCAACTCGGCGTCCGCCATGGCCTTGTCACCCCACACCGGGTGTCGACCTAGTCCCAACTCGTTGATGCCGTAGGTCAAGCCGCCACCACTCGACCAGGGCGAGTTCGGGTCTTGAACCGCCGCGGGGAACATGCAAGACGACGGCTGGCTCGGGCACACGAAGATCTGCTTGTTCTTGACGTATGGATAGATCGCAGTCGTCCAGACGCATGTCTGGGTGTAGTCAGGGGTGCTTGCCGCGAACTGCCAGCCAGTCTGCACCCAACGCTCGTCGTAGTCCTGGTTGTACGCGAGGAAGCCCGTCATGAGCTGGCGTACGTTGGACAGGCAACTTGTCTGCCGGGCTTTCTCGCGAGCTTTCGCGAACACCGGGAACAGAATGGCCGCCAGGATCGCGATGATCGCAATGACGACGAGAAGTTCAATGAGCGTGAAACCACGTGCCCTTCTCATAGCTTGTCCCCCCTAAGGATCGCCTACCAACCATAGGCACTATAGCTGACGCTACTCCCCGCTTGACTTCGGGGCTCCGCTCTTGCCCGCATAGGCCTCGGCCTGTGCGGCCTTCATCTTGGAGGCCGTTACGGGCTCCTCCTGGTCGGTCTGGTCAGCGCTCTTGCTGCAGCCCGCCAGCAGGGGAAACACACAAAGCATAAGAGCCAGAATGAGTACCATCGCCCTCCGCATGTACTACAACCCTCCTCTCGTCCGCTAGTGAATCGCGGGCAGCCCCACATCCGGCTTTGCGACTCTACATAGATAGTTCTCGTTCGCACCGTCCGAACCTCCTGCGGCTTCCTTACCGAAAGTGACGTATTTCGGCTTGCGACGGGCGTACGAAATCATGATTCCGGCGGGTTGCCACTGGCGGTTGAGCACGTGGGTGCGGTGGTGGCGCGCGCGGCAGACGGTGGCGCACAAAAGAACGAACCCGCCGGCCCGAGGGCTGCGGGTTCACTGATCCGGTCGGTTGGTGGGTCGTACAGGATTCGAACCTGTGACCTTGGGATTAAGAGTCCCCTGCTCTACCGGCTGAGCTAACGACCCACGCGCAGTATAGCGAGGCGGACAATGAGCGTCAACGCGCGAGCGCTGAAAACAGAGCAGGTTGCTTGACGCCGAGGCTCGGACACTGCGAGGCCTGGTGCAGGACTTGAAGGCCCACAGGCGCTGTGGTATCGTTACAGGTCGATGGCGCCCGCCGTGGGCGGGCGCCTGATTCATGTATGTGAGACGCAGCAGAAACATGACCTCGAGAGGGCCCCGCGGTCGGGTCCGCGAGCGTCCCTGGAGGCAATGGCAGAGATGAAGCGCACTTACCAGCCCAACAACCGCCGGCGCAGCCGCAAGCATGGCTTCCGCGCCCGGATGTCGAGCCCTGGCGGCCGGCGAGTCATCAAGCGTCGCAGGCAGCGGGGCCGCGTCAAGCTGTCGGCCTGATGAGCCACGGCCCGGGCGAGCAGACTCGGTTGGGGCGCCTGTGCAGGGGTTCCGAGATCCGTGAGGTTCTCCGTCGGGGCCGTCACTACAGTGGAGACGCGGGCGTCCTGAAGGTCAGGCGCGGCAAGACGGAGGTCCCGCGCCTTTGTGTTGTGGCGAGCAGGCGCGTTGGTGGCGCTGTTGTTCGCAACCGGGTTCGCCGCCGGATCCGTGAGATTGCCCGACGGGAGATCGATCCCGAGGCCCAACCGGTGGACTTGGTGTTTCGCGCCAACGTAGAGTCCGGTCGCATGGACTTTGAGGGCATCTATGGAGCCTTCACAGGGCAACTGCGCAAAGCGGGACTCATCCAACGGCCTCGGCGTGAGCAGTGGACCGGCAGATGAGCGTGGTGGACAGCCGGGATTCGTGGGGCGGGCTACACGGGCGCTGCTGATCTGGCCCATACGGTTGTACCAGATGACCCTAAGCAAGGCGCTCCCCCCCCTTTGCCGCTTCGAGCCGTCTTGCTCGCGATACGCAGTACAGGCCATCGAGAGGCACGGCGCGCTGAGGGGCAGTGTTCTGGCCGTGCTAAGAATCATGCGCTGCAATCCCTTCTCGGAGGGTGGCTACGATCCCGTGCCGCCTCAGCCGAGAAGGAGAGGGAGTCCACTGAATGAGCACCGATCCCCAGAGGGATGAGCAGCTAAGAAGACAGCGGCTCATGATGCTTCTGCTCATGATCCCCTGGTTCATCCTGATGTACACGTGGACCAAGAGCGCTCAGAAGGCTCAGGAGACTCAGCAGCGCGAAGCGCTCTTGGAGGCCCGCGGCGGAGACGGCATCGACCAATCCGCCCCCATCGACGACCAGATCTTCGCCCTCAAGGCCAAGATCGAAGCTGACCCCAAGTCCGAGGAATCAGACTTCAACCGGCTTCGAATCGCGGTCCTCATGGAGTCCGATCGGCGCTACCAGGAGGCCGCCGAGGAGTACGAGGCCTTCGCCAAGCAGCGCAAGGGGAGCCCCTACGTCGCCCATGCAACCTATCACGCCGCACGCCTCTTCCGTCAACTGGGCGATGAGAAGCGCTTCGCCAAGCTCCTGGGCATGGTTACGTTCGACTACAACCACGCGATCTGGGATCACAAGGCGGTCGGCAACAGGGATGACAAGAGCCCAGCCGCCGTGATCGCCGCACGGGAAGTGGATCCGTACAACCAGCACGATGTGCGGTACAAACTCCTGGCCTTCCTCGTGGGGCTCTTCGACCCAGAGAACCACCCCGAGTTCGCGTATGCCGCGGGGGTTGCCCTGCTGGGCTTCATCGTGAAGGTCATCGTTTGGCCTCTGACCGGCTGGAGCGCGCGGGCATCCAAGACGATGAGCGCCAAGATGAAGCTCATCCAGCCCCTCATCGCGGAGCTCAAGGAAAAGCACAAAGACGACCAGATGAAGGTCATGCGCGAGCAGCAGGAACTCATGCGCAAGTACCAGATCTCCATGAAGTCCGGCTGCCTCCCCGCCATTATCTCGATGGCGATCCTGATCCCCGTGTACCAGGCCGTCCGGCTCTTCGCCTATCCCCTCCAGCAGGGGCAGTTCCTCTGGATCGATAACCTGTCTCGGCCGGACCTCATCCTCCTCATCGTCTATGTCGGCGCCTTTTTCCTATCCACGAAGCTCCAACCTCAGCCCGCCTCGGCTGACCCCCAACAGCAGCAGACTCAGAAGATGATGATGATGATCATGCCGATCATGTTCTTCTTCTTCATGCAGAGTGTTGCCTCAGGGTTTATCCTCTACTGGACCGTTTTCCTCATATTCTCGACAGTCCAGTCGCTGTGGCTGAACTACCAATGGGAGAAGTCCGGAGGCGATCAGGCGGTCATCGATGCCCTGCCCGATGAGCTGAAGATCAAACCCAAGCGGCCCACGCGCAAGGATCGCGAGAAGGCGGAGGCCGAGCAGGACGGGAAGAAGGCGGGCAAGACGTCCGGCAAGCAGGACCAGCCTGTCGTTGTGGAGCGCCTGGGCGAGGAGATACCCATTAGGCCGGAGCGCCCGAAGGGCTTCCTCGAACGCCTGCTCGCGCCCGCGATGGCCCAGGCCGAGGCCTCCGGCAATGGTGCGGCCGAGAAGCCGGGCGCCGACTCGGATGGTGAGGAGCCGGGCGTAACCCCGCAGGCCGCGGATGACGAGGTCGTCGCCGACGACGATGGCGACGGGGAGGAGCGGCGTGCGCGCCGCAAGGCTAAGCGTCGGGAAGCCAGGCAAGCCAAGGCGAAGTAACCCCACTGAGGGGCCCCGATTCGAGGGGTCTGAGCGTAGGGTCAAGTGCAGAGCGAGGGGATACCTATGGCCAACGGGGAGACCGCGGGATTGGGCGAGGAGGCCCGTCGGATCGTGCAGCAGACGGTGGACCTCATGGATCTGGCAGCCATGGCCACAGTGGCTGAGGAGTCTGACGAGCAGATCGTGATTGACATGGCCGGGGCGGATATCGGGATCCTCATCGGGCGCCGCGGAGAGACGCTTCAGGCGCTGCAACTCATCGCCTCCGCCATGTTCCACAGGAAGACCGACTCGGGGGTTCGGCTCATCGTGGATGCCGAGGGGTATCGGGACCGTCGGGCAGACACGCTCACTGAGAAAGCCCTTCAGATCGCTAGCGAGGTCCGAGAGTCGGGCAAGGAGGCTGTGCTCGACTCCTTGTCGGCCTTCGAGCGCCGGGTGGTCCATCTAGCCCTCGCCGATGATCCGGACGTCTACACCTACAGCGAGGGAGAGGGGCGAGAGCGCGTCCTCGTCATCTCCCCGAGGACGTAGCACGATCCTTCAAGCGGAGTACTGAGGCCGACCCCACGGCGACCATCGCCCCCGTCCGCACACGTTCTCGCAGATCACTTAGGCCAGATGGATCAGTAGCGGTGGCCGGAGGCGAACCCAGCGCCGCGCAGCGCCGCCTTGACGAAGGCGCCACAGAAGCGGGCGCAACCCCTTCGCGAGGACTCCGCCATGCCCTGCGCGAACCCATCGGACACGGGTCGAGAGGGTGTTGGCTCACGATGCGCGGATCGCGGAGGCTCTTGGTCTTGCTCGCATGCGCCGCGTCTTGCGGCTCGGTATACGCCGCAGAGAGCGCCCTGGTCGAGTGGGACTGGCACTTCCGCGAGTCTCTGACCGCGATCTGCGACTGGGAGGCCATCCTCGCGGAATCGGGTATACCCGGCGACACTGAGCCGCTGTTGTTCCCTCTACCGGAGGATGGCTCGTCGATCACATGGCCCAACCCGTTCCCCGCCCCCTTGCTTCCTCCCGAGGACCGAGCCCCATCCGTGACGCTTCGCCTCGTCGGTGGCGATATGGCCGTCGAGTCGCCTCGCGCGGAGCCGCGGATAGCGCCGCTCAGTGAGCCCGTCGAGGTCTATCATCATCCAGGCGGCGGCGGGTCGGACCGCTGGTACCATCCGTACGTTCGGCGGTTCGACGCCTTCACCCATGTCCGCGGGCAGCCAGCTCCCTTCTCGCTGGAGATGCCCCCCACACTCGATTGGCAACGTGGGGTGAACGAGCTAGCCCTGACGCTGAGAAGTGTGACGGACCGAACCGTCGACGTGGAGTGCAGCCTCCGCTGCCTACGACCGGGCGGCCGCGAAGTCACCGCGACGGGCTCGGCGCGCTTGGCTCCCGGTGATATCCAGGGACTCACGCTTCCCCTATCCCTGGACGAGCCGGGTGGTTCCGTTTGCCTGCTCGATCTCGAGTGCGAGGGCGCGAGGTTCAGTCTTCCGCTGCTGGCGCACGTGGAGGATGTGGAAGCGGTCCTGGCGGGGATCGAGCGGATCCTCACGGACATGCCGGACCGAGAGGGCGCCAGGGCACTAGCCAGGCTGCAGGCTCAGGCGAGCGAGTGGCGGCACGATGGGAACCGGCTTTGGCGTGAGCTGTTCCACCAAGCGAGCGCCCTGCGAGACCGGCTGCTTCTGTCGCGTCTGGACTTCGACGAGCTGCTGTTCATCAAGAGGGCGCCCTTCGATTCGGAGCAGCCCTTCATGGACGCTCAGCACCTGATCAACCGACCCGGTGGCGCCATCTACCGCCTGTCCCCTCCCAGCCCGAGGAGCGTTCCCGAGGTACTCGTCGACTCCCTTGGTGAGGGCATCTACCGTGACCTGAGGCTGGACTGGGAGGCGCGGAAGCTGCTCTTCGCCTTCGGTAACGGCTCTGACAAATGGGATGGCAGCCAGAGCTACCACATCTACGAGGTCCCCATCGCGGGCGGCGCACCGGAGCAGCTCACGTTCGGGCCGAAGAACGACTGCGAGCCCTTCTATCTGCCCGACGGGCGCATCGGGTTCACGTCGGACCGGCCGGAGCACTTCGTGATGTGCGGCGGCGACCGCCACGCGCCCTTGCTCTTCAGCATGGCCGCGGATGGATCGGACATCCAGCAACTCAGCCACAACGTGTTCAACGACTTCAACCCGAGCATGTTGGGCGATGGTCGGATCCTGTACAGCCGGTGGGAGTACAACGAGCGCTCGGTCACCTCCCTCCACAACCCCTTCACCATGAACCCCGATGGCAGCATGGTCGCCCCGTACTACGGAAACGCGACGATCAGGCCCAATGTCGTCATGTTCCCGCGCGAGGTGCCTGGATCGGGCAAGGTCATGGCGCTCTTCACCGCTCACCACGGTCAGACGCATGGGGCAGTCGGGCTCATCGATGGGCGGGTGGATGTGGATGGTCCGGAGCCCATCACGCTCCTGACCCCCGGGGTGCCGATCACGGGAGAGAAGCACGAAGACAGCCAGGTGGGTTGGTACAGCGACCCCTGGCCCCTCTCCGAGACGACCTATCTGTGCTCGTACACGCCGACGGTGGTTCCCTGGCTCGCGAACTCGTGGGCCCTGTACGTTGGTGACCGGCACGGCAATCTGGCGTTGATCTGCCGTGATCTGAGCATCTCCTGCTTTGAGCCCGTGCCAGTCATTACGACTCCTCGTCCGCACCTGCGTCCGTCGCCCGCACTCGCCGCCCAGGGGAATGCCGACGTGGTCCTCATGGATGTCTACGAGGGCCTGGAAGGCGTACCCCGGGGCGAGGCACGGTATCTGCGGGTGGTCGAGGATGTGCCGCGAGTGTCGGTGCCCAACGGCGGAGTTATCGTCACTTCCGGCACGCCCATCTACACCATCAAGCGTATGCTCGGCATCGTGCCTATCGAGCCAGACGGTTCGGCTCGGATCTCGGCGCCATCGAACCGGAACGTGTACTTCGAGGTCCTGGACGAGAACCAGGTGGAGATCCAGCGGATGCGCAGTGTCTTGTGTCTCCGCCCGAATGAGCTTCGCACCTGCGTGGGATGCCACGAGCCGCGCAATACAGCGCCTCCGAACCAGCTACCAATCGCCGCGCACAGTCCCGCGAATGCGCCCCAGCCTCCCCCCTGGGGAGATCAGGCCATCAGCTTCCTGCGGGAGGTCCAACCCCTCCTGAACGATCACTGCGCCGCGTGCCACACCCATGACCGGTGGTCGAACACGGTCTTGCTGACCGATGACCTCACGGACCAGTTCACGGTAGCCTACGAGGAGCTGCTCCCCTACGTGGCCGTCGCCAACGCGATGGGATGGGATACGCCTGAGGATGTATACCCCCAGCCTCCGTACACCTACGGTTCGGGTGCATCCGCGCTCGTGAAGCTCATCGAGGAGGGCCATCACGGGGTGTCACTCCCGGAGGACGAGCGACTCGCCCTTATCAACTGGGTGGACGCCAACGCGGTGTACTACGACCGGTACGACCCCGGTCCTTACCCAGACCGGAGGATCTTTGCCGGTCCCGAGGGGCGGATCCTCGGGGAGATCTACGACCGGCGCTGTGCGGAGTGCCACGGACCCGATGACGCCTCGCTCCAGTGGAGGACTCTGAACCGGAGGGACCCCACCCTCAGCCGCATGCTGCAGGCCCCCCTGAGCCGCGATGCCGGTGGCTGGGGACGATGCGGCGATGAGGTCTTCGCGACCGTGGCAGACCCCGACTACGTCAACGCCCTCGCGGCCCTTACGGCGCTGTGGGAGCGACTCGCCAAGGAGCCTCGGGCCGACCTCCTGTCTATACGCGGCACCCCAGCGGAGAGTCAGTGGGTGATGGCGCCGGAACCGCCGGAGCGGCAGGCAGACGAGGGGAACGTGGACGGGACCGTTCCGCTCGGCGACCTGGCCTGGATCTCGGCGAGCGCGGGCTGGACGGCTGCGGGTGACAACGTCCCGCGCGTGGATCGGGACGTCGAGGGCCGGCCCCTACGATGTGGGCAGCGGCTTCACCGCAGGGGAATAGGGACCCACGCCCCATCGGAGATCCGCTACGACCTCGAGGGCCGGTACGCGCGTCTGCTCGCCGAGGTCGCGGCCGCGGAGTCCGGAGGCTCCGTGGTCTTCGAGGTCTACGGCGACGGCCGGCTGCTCTGGTCCAGCGGCGTCATGCGCGGCCTCGGTGCGCCAGCCAGTGTCGAGGTCCCGGTCGCTGGCATGCGGACGCTGACGCTGGTGGTTTCGGACGCCGGCGACGGCTACATCGCGGATATGGCGAACTGGGGCTCGCCGAGGCTAGTTCCCGAGTAGCGGCGCCCCTCCCACCCCTGAGGATGAACGAGTAGCAGGAAGGAGCCGAACATGAACGCTCGAGCGACCGCGCTTCCGTTGATCGCTCTTCTTGCAGCGCCCGGTGGGTGCCAGGGACTAGGGCGCACGATCGGCGTCATCGATGAGGCGATGCCAGGCAGGCCCGATTACGGCGCTACGCTCGCCTCGATCCTCGACGGGGTCTCGGGGGCGGTGGCATCGCTGGACTGGGACATGCTGGAGGGGCTCGAACCGGCTGACGTCGGCCTCGTCGTCGTGGCCGACCCTGGCCACCTGCCAGGCCGCGCCGCATCGCTCCTGGAGGCGTACCTGGCCCGAGGGGGCAGGATGCTTGTGGTAGGCAACGAGCGGATGCTCACGACCCGTTATGTCGAGTCGGAGGGGGCCTGGACGACGTTGGCGGGCGCTCTGGAGGCCGTGCGCCCCACTCGCCCGTTGGCTGCAGACGGAACTCTCTTGGAGGGGTGGGAGCACTCATCGGGACCGTCCGCTCCTCAGAGCGTGACCAGGGAGGCGACTGTGGCGCCGGACGGTAGCCCCGGGGTCGAGGTCTCGGTGACAGGGCTCGCCGGGTGGGACACTTACCGGCTGACGAGCGTGGCAGACGCGTTCACCGATGGCCGTACCGTCACCACCTTCTGGGCCAGGGGCTGGGGGCAGACGCACCAGCTCCTCGTGGAGTGTCAGGAGATGGACGGGGCCCGTTGGATGGCCTCTGTGCCTCTTGGCCCCCAGTGGGCGCACTACGCTCTGACGCCGTCGGACTTCTCCTACTGGTCCGACTCTCCCTCAACGGGGCGTGGGGGCGAGGGAGACGCACTCAACCTCAGCGCCCTGAGTGTGCTAGCGCTCGGCATCGCGACGGGGCACGGACCCACTAGCATCGCGCCGGGCGACCATCGCTGGGCGGTTGCGGGGCTCGGAACTGCTCCCTCCCCAGTGGGTGAGGCGGACACCTACGGGGTCGTGTTGGAGTGCTTGATGCCTTGGTACAAGACCTACCAACTCGACGGCTTCGATGGGGTGCGGGCCACGGAGCACGGACGGCTGGCCGGGCTCTCTGAGACTCTCTCGCCGCAGCGCGGCCCGGCCTTGTGCGCGGTGACCCGACCTCGTGGACTGGGGCTCGCGGGCGCCACAGCGCCTGGACGCTTCGTGCCGCTCGCCGAGGCCGTCGACGCCTCCGGAGAGTGGCGGGGTAACCTAGCGTATGTCTGGCATCAGACCGAGGGCGAGCGCGCAGGCGCCCGCTGGGGCGCAGTCGGTGTGCCACCCTCGGAGGAGGCCGCCCCCCTGATCCGAGCGACGGCACGGACACTGCTCGAACGCGCTGCCCTCACTCGCGCCGGGGCGAGCGAGTGGGCGGTCTTCGACGATGAGCCGCCGATGGCGCTCGGCGCGGAGATCGCTGGCGGCCACACCGCTGTGGCGGGCGTGACGGTGCGCTTCGTGGTGGAGGATGAACTGGGTGTGCGGGTCATGGACCGGACCGTCGATGTGGATCCAGTCGCCGCCATGCAGACTGCGACCGTGGATGGCGGCGCGGCGCCACCGCTCGCACCTGGCTTCTACACGGTTCGCACCTCGCTGGCGCTGAGGGGGCGCCCGGTGGACATCATCACCCAGAGGGTGAGCGTACACCCCTCGGCCGCCGAGAGTGACCCTCGGATTGAGCTCTCCGAGGACGGCACGCAGTTCGAGCTGGACGGCGAACGGTTCATGGTGCATGGGATCAACTACTGGCCCCTCTATGCATCCGGCGCCGACCCGGAGTGGTACTGGAGCCATTGGCTCTCCTCGAACCAGTATGACCCGGACGCGGTGGAGCGGGACCTGGCGCTCATGGAGCGACTCGGGGTGAACGTCGTCTCGATCCAGTACCAGAACGAGGACATGTCGCGCCCGCTGGTGGACTTCCTCGCACGCTGCCGCCGGCATGGCGTCTATGCCAACGTCTACCTGCCGAACACACATCCTCTAGGCTTCTCTCCAGCCCATGCGCGCGCCCTGTTGACGCTTCCGCGGCTCGCGCGGAACCCCGCCGTGTTCGCCTACGACCTCGCCTGGGAGCCGAACCTGGGGCGGGAGGGAGCCCGCGCGGGCCATGACCCTGCGTGGAGGCAGTGGATTGAGGACAACTACGGCTCCATCGAGGTCCTGGAGCGCGCCATGGGAGGCCCCCTGCCGCGTGACGCGGAGGGCGCGGTGACGGGTCCATCGGATGCGCTGCTTATGGAGACGGACCCCGACGACTCGGAGCGTGTGTTCGTGGCCGCCTATCGGCACTTCGCCGATGACCTCATCTCCTCTGGATACGGCCGCGTTGCGGCGTTCATCAGGGACGAACTCGGTGATGGAGCGCTACTCGGCGTACGCACCGGGTACGGCGGCACCGGCCAGCCTTGGATCGTGCCGGCGATGGCGTTCGATCTGCTATCCGGGGCCGCGCACCTCGACTGCACCCAACCCGAGGGCTACGGTATTGATGGAGAGTGGATCAACTACCGCTACGGCGGATTCACGACTCAGTACGGCCGCTGGGCTGGCAATGGCAAGCCCGTGTGGTGGGCGGAGTACGGACGCTCGGTGTACTCGGGCGAGGCGGAGCCGACGGAGGAGATGGTCGAACTCCAGCGGCGGCTCTACGAGAACACCTTCAGGATGGTCCTGGAATCTCGCGCCGACGGTACTGCGGGCTGGTGGTGGCCGGGCGGATACCGGGTCGGCGAGCGCTCGGACTACGGAGTCATCAATCCAGACGGCACACCGCGGCCCGCCGCTCTCGAAATGATGCGCTTCGCGCTGGATATCGCCGCGTTGGAGCCCCCCCCCAAACCGACGGTGCGAATCGTGTTCGATCGGGACCTCTACCCCATGGGCTACGCAGGGGTCTGGTTGGCGCACCGCGAGGAGTATGCCGACGCCATAGCCCGCGGCGACTGGGTGGAGCTGCTGACCGAGGCCACGGGGACCACGACAGAGGACTTCCCCAGGGTGTCGATCGGGAACGTGCCGTGGTCACCCGGAATGCCGTTCAAGCACCTCAAGGGAGAGATCCATGGTCCCGTGCTGCTCCGAGATGGTGCGCCCCGCGTCTTCGTGGACACCCTGGACTCGCCGCTGGCCCCCGGCCCCTATGAGATGGAGCTGCGGGTGGTCAATACATCGGAGGTCACCTGGCTGCCGGGGGACGTGGTCTTGACCGTCACCGCAGGCGCCGAGCGGCATCGGATCGCGCTCGCGGAGCGCGTCCCCCGTTACGCCGAGACGACGGTGCGCCTCCCAGTTGACATACCCGCCGATGGCGTAGCCTTGGAGGCGCGCCTATCCCTGGAAGGGCAGCCCTTCGGGGTCCCGCTGCGGCGGCAACTGGGAGGGTAGGCACGCCTCGCGGAAACCCGGCGCTAGGAGTTATCGGGCATCCAGACCGGCAGATCGGCTATCTCCGCCTTGGCCTCTCCGCTGACGGGCACGCCCCAGGCATCGAAGAAGGGGCCCAGGTTACGCCCAACTTGGCGCGAGAAGCGGACCATCCACTGGTCCCGCTTCTGGTCATCGTTGTGCGGGAGCGCCTGCTCTGGACTCTCGCGGTAGCCGGCGAACACGTCGATGAACGCCTGCCAGCCGAAGGCCTGCTGGAGCTGCTGGTACATGGTCAGGGCAAGGAACGGCGAGCCCTTCCATGCCTCGAAGTCAGCTCCGTCGGCCAGGTACTGCCTCAGGCGCTCCTGCGACTCCGAGGCATCCAAGGCGGGGTGGGCATCGCCCGCGATGTCGCAAACCGTCTCCGACACATAGAGCGAGAACAGGTTTACCGTGACCTCGCCCGTGCCGTCGAAGGTCCAGTGGCCCGACTGGTGATTGTGCCCCATCTCGTGGAAGTGGCCCCATGAGCCCTCGGTGAGAAGGCGATCCACATCAACGGAGAGGTCCACGGCATCCAGGTGGGTCATGATGGGGTAGCCCGAATGCATGTAGCCAGCGCTGATCTGCATGTCGGGCACATACCGCTCCGGCCGCTCACGGTCCCTCGGAACGGCGGCCAGGTCCGCGCACGCGTCCATGACCTGATCCCAGAAGGAGAGAAGGCGCTCGGGGCCATCCAGCGCGCGGACGGCCTCCGAGGGGACGGAGATGACCAGCTTGTCGGTAGCGAGTTCGGCCCAGGGCGCGCGCGCCTCGCGGAGGGACCGCGTCCACTCCTCGGGCGTTGTAACGCCACGCCTGTAGAGGGGGGCTTCGACGGCTCCGCGCACGGTGACGGAGACCTCACCGAGATCGCTGGACCGGGGACAGACGATGTAGACAGGCCCGCCGAAAGGGCTCGCCACCCGTGTGTTTGTCTCCTCGAGCGGCCAGGCGCGACTGATCTCGGGAAAGCGCTTCCACTGGTTCAGGTGCCAGATCGTGTCGGTGTGGCAACCAATACGCACAGCGAGCCCCTGGCCGGCACTCTCCACGGGTAGCTCGACCTCGATGACCTCGCCAGGCGCCGCGTACAGACCCGTGCTGTGCCAATCGGGGACAGAGGTGTCCACGGTGAGTACTCTCTCAACCCTCTGGGCGTCCATGGGGACCGCTCCGGGGAAACTGGCCGCCGACGGATGCGCGTCGACCTGATCGGCCGGAAGCTCGGCCGCATCGCTGAGGTAGAGTGTCGCGGCCAGCCGCGCCAGCGGGCGGTCGGCGCCCACGGGCGCATCCTCCGAAGGCTCGCAGGCTGCCTCGGGGGATGCACAGAGGGCTCGGAAGCGCGGCATCAGAGCGGACTCCCCCTCGGGAACGCCGCGCATCACCGTGGACAGCACCGCCGAGACCTGCCCCAGCTCGGCCTCGCTCAGGGCGACCGAGCCGGAAGCATGGGCCTCCATGGCTGACAGCGCCTCGCCAGCGTGCGTGAGTTGCAGGTTGGAGGGGTCCGTCAGGTAGCCGTCCCGCCCCGTCCGGTCAGCCATGCCGGGGGCGAAGGCGAGTCCCATCCCCGCCAGGAGCACGTTCGCCGGCAGGTCGCGGCGCAGGTCCAGCCCCGTGACCTGCATCCAGCCCCACGGGCAGAGGCTTGCGACCAATCCCCCACCCTCGGCGACGAAGGCGCGCAGGTCATCGAGTTGGGCCTCGCCCACAGAGGAGGCGCCAATGACGAGGACATCGGCTGCGTCGAGGCCTTCGCCGAGGCGCTGGCCGTCCAGGGCGATGACCTCGAAGCCTTCTTGGGCCAGGGCTTCGGCGAGACCTCCGTGCCCCTGGACCGCGACCACAGGCGCATCGAGCCCACCCGCCCAGCGCACGACGTTCGCGGCCCAGCGGAGGTTGTCCAGACGGTCATCGCTCGCGGAGAAGAGGCCCTCGTGACCGATCGCCACGACGCGCCCCTCGCCGAAGTGCGCCGCCCCCGCCAGGGGGACATACTGGCCCTCAGACCGGCCCGCGAGCACGGCAAAGGCATCATCACTGAAGACGCACACAGGCCCCGGGATGCAACCCGGCGCAGTGACTTCATCGACGCCTTCGAGCAGTGCGGCGAGATCCTCGGGGGGCGGCGCGCCGAGTACGGGTCCAAGGGTCAGGCAGGCGACGGAGCAGAGCAGGACTAGCGAACGATCCATGGGCGTACCTCCACGGGTTCTACTAGGCCAGTATAGCAGGGTCCGGGGCCGATTAGAGGCCGGCGGAGGGCGCGGATGGCTTTGTAGCGGTAGTCCCACGGATCCGAGGGAGGTTTCCAGGCGTAGAGCAGGTACAGCCAGCGCTTGCCCTCGACCGTTAGCACGGCGGCCTCGGGCACGTGTGTGGAGTCGGTCCCCTGAGGTCGGAGATGCCCCCGAACCCGCCAGGCCAAGCCATCGCCCGACTCAGCCACCGTGAGCTGTCGTGTGTCCCCGCCCCACTCCTCGGGGTAGTACGGCGGATCAGCGAAAGCGAGGTAGCGCCCGCCCAGGCGCACCACGCTCGTGTTCGGCCAGTCCTCCAGCAAGGGCTCCTCGCCAGCGCTCAGCACTCTCCAGGCTGAGGGGTCGAGAAACTCGCCATCACACTCCGCCAGTCCCATGGACACGAATGTGCCAGGCAGGAAGTAGTCGAACCACAGCCGCCAGCGGCCACCGTCCCACAACAGGGAGGGGCGATGGTAGGACCCCATGTGCCCCGTAGGCGGCTGGCCGACGGCGCCATCGCTGAGAAGCCATGGATCGGTCAGTTCCCCGGGCCACATGAGGATGGGAGCCGCTGACTTCATCCAATGGATCCCATCCGACGACTCAGCCGCCATGATGCAGGAGATCACCTGCAGCTCCCCGGGAGCGTCGGGGGCCTCGGCCACCCCGACCGAGGAGTAGGCCATGTAGTAGCGCCCCCGGCGGGCAACTACGGAGGGATCACCGGCATGGAAGTTGTCATAGGGTGCGTCCCCAGCCGTGAGAACGGGCACCCATCGCGACGAATCCATGGTGGCATCCCACTCGCCAGCGCCGGCGTAGACCTCCCAGCGCCGCATGTCAGCGGAACGCGCATGGTAGATGGCGTCATAGCCGGCGTAACCGGGGTTCCCCTCCTCGTCAGCCCAGCCGAAGAGCCACATCCGGTATGGGTGCCTCGCGTCTGGAACCTGGACGACTCGGGCGTTGTAGAGGTTGTGGAACTCCCAAAGCAGAGGCTCCGGGAGCAACTCCCACTCACCCGTCAGGTCCTCGAGACGTGAACTCTGGGTCGCTGCGTCGGTCTGGCCCCCCGTGGTAGCCAAGGCCCAGAGGAGGGCGGCAGCCGCAGCCGCCCTCCTCTGGATAGAGCCACGCGCGCGGGCCGACTGCTCTCGCAGCACGGCGACGCCCCCCTAGTAGAAGGCCTCGTGTTCCGGCGTGTTCGTCAGCCTGGTGGGGTTCGAGCCGTCGGCGCCCATCACGTAGACCTCATCGTTGCCGTCGCGGTCCGTGATGAAGGCGATCCTAGTCCCATCTGGTGACCACTCAGGAGCCCACTCGTTGCTCGGCGTGTCGATGATCATGATGAGCCCCGTGCCGTCGGCGTTCATGAGGCCGATGTCCTGATCTCCATCGGCGTCGCTCGCTTCCGGACCTGGCTGGTGAACACCTTCCGGTCCTCGCAGGCGAGAGGAGCACGGAAGGGGAAGCGCAGCCGTGCACGGTACCACTGACGCGGAGGCAAGCGTATGGCATGGCCGCTGGTGATGCTGATGGTCCCTCTGTGGCTGTATGGGGAGGCAGTGCCGCACCGGTACTACCCTGAGATCCCTGTGCCGCGCGAGGTCATCGCGGTGCCACAGGCCCACGTAGTCGAGGAGGGGATGGTGCTGGAGAGCCTCGCCGGCGCCGCGGCCCGGGCGACGATGGAAGGACGGGCATCGGTGCTCGTCTGGGAGGACCTCCAGTACGGCGCCTATCCTCGGTGGCTCAGCGAACTGACAGAGGCCCACCGGATCCGGATCCGGCGCCTGAACCTCGACGAGGCCGTCGTGGACCTAGCCGATCGAGGGATCGTCAAGGGCCTGGTGGTCTACCGACACGACCGCTCCGAGCGCTCACTTCATGACCGCGGCCCCATGGACGAGAGCGCGAACTCCGGAACGGTCATCGCCGGGCTGAGAGGTGGGATCCTGGTGGAGGAGGCCCTCGAGGGGCATTATCGCGCCTTGGGCCTCAAGCGTCTCGCCGATGCCCGCGCCGTTACGCCGAGGGCCTGCCTCGACCGCTACGAGCCGGCTCTCTCGCGGAGCGTCATGTGCGCCCTCGATCCACGCGTGAGAAACGTGCGCTCTATGGCGATCGCTTGCCGCGCCATGGTCGTGGCGATGTCCGGTGAGGACTACACGCGAGCCCTCATGCGCTGCGAGCCCGACAGCCCAGTACTGGGATGGGGGGCTGGCATGGAAGACGAGATGACCGCCCCCTCCTCGCGCGCTGGACTCTTCCAGACAGCGACGAACTGGTGCCACAACCTGACGGTGCTCTCCACCGAGGGGCTGTGGGCGGACGGTCTCGACCTCCACTGGGAGGGGGCAGCCAGATCAGCGTCCCCCACAAGGGCGCGACACTACGTGAACTTCACGATCACCGATGGTGACAACATCCAGTGGGTGATGGGGAACTTCCAGGAGGGCGCCGAGGGCCCGAGCTATTACGGCAACCCGAGGCGCGGGCAGGTCCCGTTCACCTGGGGCCTGCCCGCCGCAGGGCTGGCCCAACTCTCGCCGCGCACCCTGCAGGACGTCCTGGCCGCAGCCACACCCAACGACGACTTTGTCCTCTACAACGGCGGCGGTTACTTCTACCCCGATCTCTACGGGGCCGACAGAGGCTCCACTCGCGCCATCCAGCTACACGCGGAGCGCCTGCGCGCCTACTGTGACCTCACGGACATCCGCGTGCTCGCGTTCAACTTCCAGGACTGGGATGGGCCCGAGGCTCGCGAGGCGTGCCGTATCTTCGCGCAAGCCATACCTGGCTTGCTGGGCATCTTCGCGTTCCAGTACTATCCCTACTCCGCAGGCGAGGGCGAGGTGTACTGGGTCGACGGGGCCGATGGCGATCAGGTGCCCGTAGTGTCGTGCCGCAAAACCCTCTGGGCAAACACTCCGCGGCCGAACGATGCGCCGCCAGCCCAGGTGGCTGGAGCTCTCAACGGTATGCCGGCGGGCACCGGTCCCGTCTTCTCCTGGGTGCTCGTGCACGCCTGGTCGTGGTTCACGGACGCAGAGACCGGAGCCGACGGACCGGGCAACGGCGCCGAGCGCGGTTACGTCCCCGCCCTCTGGGCGGCGGAACGGCTAGAGGAGCATGTGCGCGTGGTTCGCTCGGATGAACTCCTGTTGCGGCTGCGCGCGGCTCACGCGACCCGCTGAGCTGCCCTGGGCTATCGGAGGCCGCGGCGCGGGAGGAGCGAACTCCCGTGTGGGGGGCTACAAGATCATGCGGGAGGTCCACGACCCATGAATGGCTACACCCTCGGCTGTTGTCTGCTTCTCCTGGTGGCGACGGGCTATGCCTATGCACAGGACGCCGTTCCGCTGGTCGAGATCGGTGCGCCCGACGGCACGCCCTCTGAGCTGGCGCTTGCCGACGATGGGTACCAGGCTTTCTCCACCGATGCCTTCTTCGTCGCTGGACAGTCGAGCCCGGAGGAAGACTGGCCGTTCTGCCAACCAGGCCCCAACGATCAGTGGGGTGGGACCACACCGCACACTTTCTCGCTGTACTTCGGACTGAAAGACGATCCCGCCGCGGGCCCTTGGCAGCTAGACGTCCATATCCTCGATGCCCACGGTATCAACCCGCCGGAGGTCGCCATCGGCCTCAACGGACGGGAGATCCTGCGTCAGCGCGCGGAACAGGGGGGCGGCGACGACTCGATCACGCGGGGGGATTACAGCAAGGTGCGGCCCCACCTCATGAGCGTAAGCCTGCCCGCAGATGCCCTGGTCAGGGGGACGAACCACATCACGATCACCACGGTGTCGGGGTGCTGGATCCTATACGACGCGGTGAGGGTGTTTGGACCGGCGACGGCGGAACTCGCGCCAGTGGCGCCTGTCACACGCATCGACTCCGCTCGCGGCGTGCAAGCCTTGGTGGAGTCGCCGAACGGCCTCGCTCAGGTCGTGCGTCTCCTCCTGAGCCACATCGGCGAGGAGACCCAGGGCCGGATCCTGTGCAATGGCGCTGAGATCCGCGACATCCTCCTGTCGTCGGGGACCCACCTCTGGGAGATCGGTGTGCCACGGGTCCAAGCGCCTCAGGACGTGGCGATCCGCATTGAGACGGACTCCGGCGGCGCTGCCGAGGCGACGATTAGGCTCCGACCCGTTCGCGAGTGGACGCTGTACCTGCTACACCACACGCATCTCGACATCGGGTACACCCACACGCAGGACGAGGTCGAGCAGCTTCAGATGCGGTACCTGCGTGAGATCGGCGAACACATTGAGGCCTCCGCTACCCAACCTGAGGAGGCGCATTTCACGTGGCTCCCCGAGGGGTTGTGGCCGGTGGAATCCTACCTCGCCGCCGCCACCGACGCGGAGCGAGCGACCCTGTTGGACCAGGTCCGCGCGGGCTCGCTCGGGCTGGACGGGCTCTACGGGAATGCCCTGACAGCCCTGTACTCGGAGGAGGAGATCCTCGCGTTGCTGGAGTACGCGCGGCGCCTGCGCCGGGACGAGGGCCTGCCTATCGACTCCGCCATGCTCAGCGACGTGCCCGGCGCCACCTGGGGGCTGGTACCCGCCCTCGCCCACTCCGGCATCCGCTACATCTCCATGGGCCCCAACGTCGGTCACCGAGTCGGCTGGACACGGCTGTGGGATGACAAGCCCTTCTGGTGGGTGTCGCCCTCCGGAGAGGAGCGAGTGCTCTGCTGGATGGCTGGCACCGGCTACAGCTGGTTCCATGGCGGCTGGAGCTTCGACGATGGGCACATTACGGATCGGCACAAACAACGCTTCTTCGAGTACCTCGAGCGCCTTGACACGGAGGCGTACCCGTACGACATCGTCCACCTCCGCTACAACATCGGCGGCGACAACGGTCCTCCCGATCCAGGGCTCAGCCGGGCCGTAGCTGAGTGGAACGAGCGCTACACATGGCCCAGGATCATCGTCGCGACGACGTCCGAGGCCTTCCGCGCGTTCGAGGATCGCTATGGCGACGTACTGCCCTCGGTAGCCGGCGATCTCACGCCGTACTGGGAGGATGGCGCGGCGTCGACGGCCGCGGACACCGCCGTGGTGCGCCGAGCGGTCGAGCGGCTTGTGCAGGCTGAGGCCCTGCCGGTGATCAGAGGGACCGAGGCGCTCGCGGCGGAAGACGTCTGGGACGTCTGGCGGGAGACCGTGCTCTATGATGAGCATACCTGGGGCGCCCACAACAGCATCAGTGAGCCCGACTCGGAGTTCGCCATCGCGCAGGCCAGACACAAACAGGGCTTCGCCCTCGAAGCAGATCGGCTCTCACGGGAGCTGCTGGACCGGGTGCTGCCTCCGGTAGCCGGTCCTGTCGTTGCCGTGGAGGTGTACAACACCCTCACGTGGCCTCGGACCGAGGTCGTGGAGCTACCGGCCGAGTGGGACCTGCCCGGGGATCGGGTCATCGGCCCCGACGGGGCGCCGGTGCCCTCCCAGCGCCTGCGCTCGGGCGCGCTCGCCTTCCTCGCGAGCGAGGTGGCCCCCGTAGGCTCCGCTGTATACCGGGTCGAGGCCGGGGAGCCCGCAGCCGGCGGCTCCGCGGCGGCAAGCGGCCTGCTTCTGAGCAATGATCTCCTCGACGTCGAAGTCAACCCCCTGACGGGAGCGATTCAGCGGCTCTCCCATGCTGGGTCTGAGGCGAATCTGGTCGACTCGGAGGCTGGCATCGGCCTCAACGAGTACGTCTACGTGCCTGGACGCGACCGCACGGTGCGGCAGTATGTCGAGGAATCCCAGATCACCGTTGGCGAAGCGGGCCCCTTGGTGGCTAGCCTCATCATCGACTCCTCCGCGCCGGGGGCGCGATCGCTGCGCCGCGAGTTGCGACTGGTAGCCGGCTCGCCCGAGCTTCAGATTGTCAACACCATCGACAAGCTCCCAATCCGCGAGAAGGAAGCGGTGTTTTTCGCTTTTCCTATGGGGATGCAGAACCCCGAGACGCGGCACGATACGCCTTGGTCGGTGGTCGAGGTCGAGTCGGATCAGCTGCGTGGGGGCTGCCGCAACTACCTCACCGTTCAGCGGTGGGTGGACGTCTGCGGGGATGGCGGAGGGGCGACCCTCGTAACCGTCGACGCCCCACTGATCCAGGTGGGCGACATCAGGACCGACGTGCCCTTCATGTGGGGGGCCGCGCCGGAGTGGGAGCGGAGCCTGGCCCCCTCGGGCACCGTTTTCTCATACGTGATGAACAACTACTGGGAGACGAACTACAAGGCCGATCAGGAGGGGCTGGCGGAGTTCCGGTACGCCCTGACACCCTACCATGGGACCTTCAATGCCCTCGCAGCCGCGCGCCGCGGCATGGAGGAGACGCGCCCACTCCTAGCAGCGCCCGCAGGCGCGGAACAGACCGGAGTAGCCTCCGCGGTCACGGTTGACGCGGCGGGTGTGCTGGCGACCTCGGTGAGACCCGCGCCAGAGGGCGAGGGGCTGCTGGTCCGGCTCTTCGCGGCCTCGGGCAAGCCCGAGACGGTCAGTCTGCAACTCAACGGTCGGGCGCCTGCCAGAGTGACCCTGACCGATCCCGACGGCTACGGCGAGGAGAGAGTAGAGCTTCCACTGAGGATGCCCGCATGGGGTGTTCGGACGGTGCGGTTGGAGGCAGAGTGAGCGGACCTCACTCCCAGATCATGTAGTACGTCTTGTTATTCACCATGCCGAGGAGGGCCCAGAAACAGCCGCCCGTGATGTCGCCCAGCATCAGGCCTAGGGCGATGGGTACGAGACGTTTCATGGACGTGTGCCCGCCATAGCGGGTCACCACGGTCTTGATCGCCCAGGCGATGAGCATCGGGCACCAGAGAAGCTGCATCGACCATGTCCCTGACACGGCGTAGCCGATGGGGTGCAGCGGCCACCACAGGAACCGCGTCTTCAAAGCCATGCCTACGATGATGAAGACCGTTCCCACCACGATGCCCAGCAGACTCCTGGCATCGAAGGGCGTCGGACGGTCCACCCATCCCGCGAGCTTGGAGTAGATCTCGTCGCCGCGCCAGATGACGTGGGGTGGCATCTTCGCCATGCCGCCGTAGATGTAGCAGGCGCGGGCGTAGAGGGGCATGGCGCTCGCGCAGCCCACCGCAAGGGCCACGACAAGACCGATGAGCACCCTCCTCTGATCGGAGCCGGTCCGGCCCGCGAGGTGCAGGGCCTCCGATTGGTGGGGCATAGGGTGGTTGCGGTACGCGCGATTGAACCCCCAGTACATGGCCGCCACGATGGTATTGGTCGGCCCCAACGCGCGAGAGCCCACGACGTTGATGAGCATGTTGCCCGGACCGGAGAAGTGGAGGTCATGGACGGGGAGACCCAGCTCCGCTCGGATCCGCCCGATGGCTAGGGAGATGAGGTAGTACGCTAGGAAGAACAGGACGGCCAGTCCCGTTGACATGCCCGCCAATCGCGTGAAGGTAACCACCCCCAGGAAGCAGGCGACGAAGACCAGAAGGGCCGTCCGGTAGCGCAGGGGCTCCCGGCCTTCATCTGGTTGGGGGTGTACCACAGCCCGGAAGGCCCGGGCCAGGTAGGTACGGCTGGCCCACAGCGAGAAGAGCGCGAGACCAATGTAGCCGCCGAAGTTCTGCTCCTCGATCCACGGCGCCCGGGGTATCGCCGATGTGCCGGTCGCGGCCGAGAGGACGACGATGGCTTTCCAGAAGAACAGGAAGAACACGCACGAGAACACCAACTCCGTCGGCAGCAGCAGAGAGAGGCCGATGACGAGTGGATAGAAGCTGATCGGCAGGAACGATACGGCGTTGTAGGGTGCATCGACGATCCGTGTGCTCAGGTTGTAGGCCGGGTGCGTGCCGGAGACGGGGATAGCGGGGAAGAGCGGGTTGATGCTTTTCAGCCCATTGCTCAGGTCGATCGCCAGGGCGATGGCGAAGCCTACCCAGAGCACACGCTGGCTGAGTAGCTTGCCGGGGTTCTGACTGAGTTCCAGAGGCAGTTGCACGACCGGGAAGGAGAGCCTCTCGGACTCGTCCCACCGCCGTCGGAACAGACAAGCGAGGCTCTGGGTGCCGAGCCAGAGGACGAACAGAAACGCCCCCCAGGCGATGAAGGGCCCGATGGTGGGCCCCATCTCCTTGGGCCACCAGAAGCCCGTCCCCAACCAGGCAGCCAAGTGCTCGGGCACCCAGAGGGAGGAGGATCCCTCGAAGAAGCCCCTCACGGCGCTCGAGTCGCGGACGATGAGCCAGGACGGGATCTGGTCCACGAAGAGCTCGCCCCAGCGGTTCTCGGGCGTCGCGAGGCGAGAGGGGGTCCCCACGATCGCGGACAGGATCAGGGTCCCGTCGAGCCCTGCGGGCACGCTCGCGATGCACAGCATCGAGTAGAACAGGGAGAGGCTTCGAGCCGATAGGGCCAGGCGCGGCGCCCAGCGCCGCAGGGCGGCGTTGATAAGGGCCAGGAGGAACAGGATGAAGACGACGTGGAAGAAGACCGATATAGTGGTCGGTAGGGCGTTGAAACTCACTGAGTTCATGTGGATGAGCCAGTAGTTGCACCCCAGCGCGCTCACGGCGCCCACGATCACCGTCGTCCAGGGCACCGCACGAGGCGCGGCGGCCTCGGTTGCCTCTACCTGTGGGGCTGGATTCCCATTCTGACCCATGCTCACCGGTTTCGCCCGACGCTCTCGCGGAGCCTGCATGGAGGGAGCAACATGCTCTTTGACTCGACCATCATGGCCTGCTGCTTGGATGAGATCGCCCAAGCCGCCGTTGGGGCCACCATCCGCGACTTCCGGCAGCCACGACGCCTCGCGGTGGTGATGGAACTCGACCTACCACAACCCTCGCGATTGCTGACCCTCTCCGCAGAAGCCGAAAGGTCACGCATCCACTTAGCGGCCACCGCACCGAAGGCCACGGGCGATGCCTACCCCCTCGAAGCCTTTGGACGGAAGCACCTCCGTGGAAGCCGCATCAGCCGCATTCGGCAGCTAGGTTTCGACCGCGTCGGTCGTATCGATCTGGAGGTCCGCAACCCTCGCCTCATCGACCCCGTCACCTCCATCGTCGTGGAGCTGATGGGCAAGCACAGCAATGTCCTGCTCCTGAACAACGTGGGCACCATCCTCGAGGCCATGAAGCACATCACGCCGGAACTCTCGCGGCTGCGGACGGTCCTCCCCCATCGTGACTACGAGCTCCCCCCTACGGGAGTTGGCATGGATCCCCGAGGCGCTACGCCGACCGAGGTGACGGAAGCCCTGCTCCGCCACGATGCTCTGCCTCTCGGTCGAGCCCTCAGCCGAGCCTATGATGGCGTCAGCCGGGTCCTCGCCGACGAGATCGGCTACCGGGCCGGCATCGACGTAGAGCGCACGGTCTCCGCGCTGGACCCCCTCGAGCTGCAGCAGGTCGGGGAGGCCGTGGCTGAGGTGATGGATGCCATCCGCCATAGCCGCTGGTCGCCGGTCATCTTCGAGGGTCGCAAAGGCCCCTCACACTACGCCTTCCCACTTGCTCACCTAAGCCGCGAGAGTGAGATGCGGCCTGTGCCCTCGCTCTGCGAGTGGATCGCGCGCCACGCCGAGAGCGAACGGGAGCGAGGAGAAGCGGCGTCAAGGCGGGCCGAGGTGACCAGTGCCATTCGGTCTGCGCTCGATCACGTCGGCAGTCGGCTCGCCGAGCTTCGTGAGCAGGCTGACCCGCGACCGGCCGATGAGGCCCGCCGCCGCGCTGAAGCCCTGGCCGCGGCCCTCCACACAGTTCGTCTGGGCATGGATGAGGCGCGGGTACCCGACCCCTATTCCGCCACGGGCGATGAGATCGTCATCACTCTCGACTCGCGACGCGCCCCGGGGGAGAACCTGAGACGGCTCTTCGATCGCGCCCGCCGGCTTCAGGAGGCAGCCCGCCGGGCTCCCGAGCGGCAGCAGGCGGCCGAGGCCGACCGGGGTGCTCTGGAGGAGTGCTTGTCCGCCGCTGAACGCGCGGACGACCCCGTCGAACTCGAGCGCCTCCTGCGCCGCGCGGAACGACACGGAGCCCGGCGCGGGCGCACCAGAACGGAGGATGGGGAGAGGGACTCATTCCCTTCACGGAAGTCCAGCGATGGTTACGAGATACTGTTCGGGCGGAACTCAGAGGAGAGCGACCGTCTCCTTCGCGAGGTTGCGGCATCGGACGACTGGTGGTTCCACGCTCGTGACCACCGCGGCGGCCACGTGATCATCCGCACCCGCAAGCAGCCGGACCGCGTCCCCAAGCGTACTATCGCGGAGGCTGCCAGGCTGGCGGCGTTCCTCTCCAAGGCACGGCACTCATCCCTCGTGCCGGTGGATTACACGCTCCGCAAGTACGTAAGGAAGGCCCGCAAGGGTCCGCCGGGCCTGCACATCTTCGAGCGTGAGAAGACCCTCATGGTCGAGCCACTACGCAGCGTCGACGACGCCTTCTGATGGGATGCGCGCCGTCAGGAGTCCGTCGTCTGGCGCCGCTCCTGCTTCACGAGGTTCACTTTCAGGTCAGTGAGGGTCGACTCCATGTCTCGCGAGACCTCGGCAGGCGCCGTGGACCGCAGCTGGTCGGCGATGACCTGAGCCGCGTCGATGGCCCGACGCGCCACCGCGAAGTCCGCATGGATCTTGCCCGTGCGCGCGCTGGGAACGAGCCCGATGTGCTCCCAGGCGAGTCGGGCCAGATGGGTGAAGGCCCCGTGTAGGACCGACTCGACGCTGCTGGGGACCAGCACCTCGAGGACCTCTGGCGGCAACGCCGTCTCGAGGTCGTCCGGTTCGTCGGCCTCGCCGGATGCCTCATCGCTGGGTTCCTCCACGGGCGCCTCGCTCTCGGTCTCCTCGGAACCGCGCGTTCGTCGATCCACTATCTCGAAGCCCTCGTCCGGGTCCTGCTCTTTGTCACTCATGGCGCACCTCCGTATGCCTCCGAGCCTTCTGAAGGATAGCACACCTCCAGCGGCCGTATCACCCGCCCAGACTCGGTCGATGGGCATCCCCAAGCTCCCATGCCGCCATCCCGTTCGCGATTCGGAAGAACACGGGGGCCACTAGGGCTGACAGCAGGGCGCGGCCCAGAGCAGCCCAAAGCCATGGAAACACGGATGGATCAGGGTTGAAGGCGAAGAGCACGGTCTCACCCGCGAGCACGCCGGCGAGCACGACGCCCACCTGAGCCAGCCCGCTGTTCATGTAGACCCGAGCCGAGGCGTGGCCCGCCAGTAGCCCCACAAGACATCGCGACACGAGAACGCCGCCTAGGCCCACATGGCCCATCTGTGTCACCGAGATGAGCCCTACGACGAAACCGATCACCAACGCTTCGGTAGGCCCAAGGAGCAGGCCCGCAACCACAAGGCAAGTGGTGGCCACATCGGGGAAGACAACCCCGAGGCTGAGTGTCTGGGCGATCGCGGGCTGGCAGATGGCCGCCAGCACGGCCATGAGAGCCACGACGGCGAAGGTCAGGAGCCCCATTCGGCCTCATCCTCTTCGCCTTCATCCTCCGTGCTGGGCATCCGAGCGGGTATCCGGGCCTCGCGAATCGCGTCGATGTCCGCGGCGGGAACGGCGAGGGCCCAGAGACGGTAAGGCGTTGTGCCTGGAGCTACCTCATCCTCGGTGCCCTGAGCCAGGGAGAGCCGCTCTAGGCCAACACGCTCGATCACTCCCAGCCGCAGGTTGGGAGGGGGCCCCTCCGTCGTTGGCGCCGTCACTAGCACGTCACCCTCGCGGAGATCGGCCCCAGGAGCTATGTCACCGATGTACAGGTCGCCCTTGCCGTTCCCGACCACTGTACCCACATAGTCACCGGAACGGAGTGAACGCGCCTCAGCCGAGAACCTGCGGTCGGTGACGGCGTACGCCACCGATGTGGAGCGGTTGACCCGGTCCACGATCCCTATGAGATCCGGTCCCGAGGAGACGGACATACCGCGCACCACGCCAAAGGTGGCTCCTCGGTCCAAGCTCAGCAGCGCGCTCCTGCCCGTGGGGTCGCGGCCGATGACTCGCGTGGGAACTCCCTCCTGGAGCTGGTAGGTCAGCTGGTCCGTGTCGGTGACAAGCTGGCTACGGAGCCTCAGTCCCTCGACCTGGCCCCAGATCGCCTTGGACGCCGCCTTCCTCTCGTTCGCGGTGGCCTCATGGGACTCGCGATCGGCAAGCAACTTGCGAGGGAAGAGAACCGCGAGCCCAAGCTCACGAACGCCGTCCGTAGCGCGGTACCCCGCACGAAGCACCGGCCCGGACAAGGCGGCAATGGTTCGCTCGACCACAGTCGGCCGGCCGGTGCTGCCTGCTATGCGTGGACTGACCCGGGTGAGCTGGACCACGGCGAGGGTCACAAGGATGAGCGCCCACGCGTTCCGCCTTCGGTCGCGACGCGGCTCGTACCTCAATCGCCGTCCTCCCCGCCCGACACGCGCCACGCCAAGATGACCTCGCGTAGTGCGCCGGTGCGCGCGATGGGTCGCACGTCGGCATAGGGCGGCGCCAGACTCTCCATGGTCACGGGATTGCCGATCACCCGGCCGATGGGCAGGCCCTGTGGGTACAGATCGCCATCCCCGGATGTCACTAGCACCTGGTCCGGCAGCACGTTGCCGGTCCCTTCGATGTAAGTGAAGCGCAGCAGCTCCGGAGACGTCCCTATGCCCCCGTGACCTCCGAGGACCGCGCCGCGAACCCCTGGCGGAATGGCCGTCGTATCGCCAGCCTCGCCATCGTCATCGTCATCAGTCCGTGGAACCGGCGCCGACTCGCGAACCGTTGCCGGCACGGCGCTCGCGGGGTCAGTGATGAGCAGCACCTCGGACCGTTCCGAGTGGACCTCAATGACGAGCCCGGCCAGGCTCTTGAAGAAGCTGATCGCCACGGCGTTCTCTGGGATGCCCTGGGCGTAGCCGGCGGAGACCACCAGTCGACGGGTGTCCCCCGCCAAGTCCACATCTTCCACGCGGGCAGGCACGCACTGGAACCCATCCGCGGCGAGCTCCTCCATCACCGACGCGAGCCGGCGGAGGCGCACTTGAGCGCCGTACTCCAGGACCGCAATATGGGCATCGAGTTCGGCGGCCAACAGCTCCTGCGCCGCCTCGTCACGAGCCTCAACACGCTCTGTCGGGATTCCCAGGAGCCCTGCGGCAAGCGGCGCTGCGGCTCCCTCTGACGCGGGAGGCTCATTGGGAACGCCGCCGAACGCCCCGAGGATCGCCACGAGCGCCACCGCTGCCGCGAGTCCGGACGCACTCGAGCGCATGGCTAGGCTCCCTCCGTGGCGTCCCCCAAGGCATGAAGCTCGTAGTACCCCATACCGATATAGATGACGCCATCCACGACCGCGGGGGAGGATAGGACGGAGTAGGACGTCTCCACGCGGAAGATCTCCTCGCCGCTCTCCCGGTTCGCCCCGTACAGGTTCCCATCCCACGAGCCGAAGATGACCTGGTTGGGTGTCAGAGTCGGTGACCCCACGAGCGGCTCGTTGGTCTCGAAGGTGAAAACCTGCTCCCCGCTGTCCAGGTTGAAACAGTGCAGCCGGGCATCCGCGGCTCCGACGTAGACTCGCCCCTTCGCCGTCGCTGGGGACGACCGAACCGGACCATCGGTACGGTAGCGCAGTGTCACATCGGGCGAGTCCATGCCGAAAACGAGGACCTCGTTCGCGTCGCTGCCTACGATGACGCGGTCGTCATCGGATATCGTGGCCGATGAGTGGACTTCCTCTCCGACCTGGACGGAGAACAGCTCCTTGCCTGCGGCCAGATCGACGCAGAGGATGCGCCCAGCCCAGGAGCCGATGAAGACACGGCCCTCCTTGCAGGCGGGGCACGCGTATATGGGCCCGCCTGCGGGCGCCCGCCAGCGTAGACCCCCGTCGCCCATATCCAGGTTGTAGAGATGGCCATCCCAACTGCCGATGAGAACGTTATCACCGACGAGAGTGGGCGCGCTCCTCACCTCTCCGTCGGTCTCATACCGCCACAGCACACGGCCCGTAGCGCGGTCGCAGGCATAGACCCTATGGTCCAGGCACCCGACGATCACGAGGTCATCGGTGCATGCCGGCGTCGACTCGATGCTCAGCCCCAGGCGTCGTGACCAGATCTCGCGCCCTGTCTTCGACTCGACCGCCCGGAGGGTGCCGTCCTTGGCGCCGAAGAAGGCCTCCCCCTTGCTGACACATGCTGAACCGACCACCTGGCCCTGAGCAGGGGCGCTCCACAGTCGGACGGGAGGGCCACTCGGCCCGTCCTGCCATGCTACCGCAGAGTGAACGGGGTCCTTCCGGAACATGGTCCACTCGAAGTGACCGGCATCCAGCCTGCGACGAAGCTCGTTGAGGCGTTCGCCAAGGCCTCGGATCTCCGCCTCCTCGCCATGGCTGGGCGCGTGCTGCCGGAGGGCGGCGAGCTGTCGCTCCGCCTCCTCGATCTCACGCAGATCGGCAGCCGCCAGAGCCGCGGCATAGCGCAGGTTGAGCGCCCGCGGATGGGCGTCCGCTGCCCTGAAGAGGGCGTCTTGCTCGCCCTCGGCCACGGCTACTCGGGCCACAGCGCGGGCACGCTCCTCGTCAACCTCGGAGTCATCCTGCGCCTGCAGTCGGCTGATGAGGGAGCCGCTCGCTTTCCTACCCGTCCGTGGCGCCACCGTGGTCAGCGCCGCCACTGCCACCTCACGCACTTCCGCATCCTCGCTCGAGTCCTCGACTACCTCGAGTAGCGGGTCCACCACGTCGGGCGAGTCAACACTGGTGAGGGCAGCGAGAGCCCTGGCCCTATCGCGCCCGTGGGTGCCCCGGACGGCCGCAGCCACAGTCTCCCCTCTGTCCTCAAGATACTCAGCCACGACGCGACGGACATCTCCATCGAGCTCACCCAGGGCATCGACCAGCACTCGGACGGCCGGCTCAGTGCCGATGGCGTGCAGTCGAGCCGCTGCCTTGAGCCTCACCTGGTCCTTGGCGCTGGAGAGCACATGCTGGAGCATCCCAACCTCGGCCGTCCCCAGATGCGCCCCCTCGGCGAGCCACTCATCGGACCCAGAGTCCCGCAGCGCGGAGCTCAGGATGGTGAACTGCAGCTCCTGCCTGGTCAGTCGCAGACGGCTGCGATGCTCCGTCGCTCGCCGCAGGGTCGCTGTATCAAGCGGTACCTGGTGGAGGTCCCAGTCGGTGAGTCGACGGGCTATCTCGTCCTCAAGCTCTCTGAGGACCAGATCCTCGGGCGATAGTCCCTCACTGATCTTCGGCACGAGCCAGTTGGTCGCTATCTCATAGTACCGCTCCTTCTCGCGGCCCAAGCGCCGGACCAAGCGGGCATCGGCGAGGGCCCAGAGCAGACGCTCCACCCGGCCCGGGTCGAGCCTGGGGCACCGCGCGGTGATCTGCCCCAGCGACAGCGGGGCCTTCGTCTGCGAGGACCGGACCATGGCCCGAAGGACCTGGCGGCCCGCCTCACGATCCCACCAGCCGAGGGTGTTCAGTAGTCCACGTAGGAAATGGCCCAGGATCCGCTGATGGCCACCCAAGGCCTCATAGGCGCGCTCCGTGACAACCCTCGCACGCCCTAGTGTTGCGTAGCAGGTGTAGCAGACGATCTGGAGCAACGTCGGGTGGATCTCGTCCGGACCGAGTTCGTCGATGAGCCGCTCGACGAGGTCTTCCTCCCAACGCCGCTCGAACTTCGCCGCCGGCCGCACGATGCAGTGGCGTGCCTCGCTGGGTGACAGCAGCCCGATGCGGTGGATATTCTGGTACAGGTCCGGAAGGCTCTCCACGAGGTCGTAGATGAGCGGCAGGCCGCGGTTCGATATGGTGATGACCAAGCGGGGATTGGCTTGCTCCTCCTCCAGGAGCCCTGCCAGTTGCTGGCCGAACTCCCGCATCGTCACTGGCCCCAGGCACGACAGCAGCTCCTCACCCTGGTCCAGGATGAGGATGATCTGGCTCCCCGTCTCCTCATAGGCGATGCGCGCGGCATCGCGGAGGGTCATGTCATCGGGGATCGGGTCGGATTCCTCGGAGATCGCCTCGGAGTATGCTCTTCGGAGAGCTAGAATGGCCTCTCGGCGGGGGTCAACCCCAACCCGGAAGACCACTGCCATGGCCCCCTCGTCGGTGAGACGCTGGGCGAGCCCAGCCTGGACGAGGGAGGTTTTCCCAATGCCCGGCTCCCCGAAGAGCAGGGCGACACGGGACTTCTCCAGGCTCGCCTCGATGCGCTCCATCTGCTCCTCGCGCCCGTGGAAGATACTGCTGTCGCGCAGCTCCATGGGCTCCACGAGCTTATACGGCCCCTCGGGGTCAAGGGCGAGGGAGTCGCGCGCCTTCAGCTCCCGTACAGCGTAGTCGCGGCTGCGCCTGACCCTACGGTCGTAGAGGTCGCGGAAGAAGGTGTCGAAGCGCCCAGGCTCCCTCGTCAGGATCAGTTTCTCGCTCTTGCGGGACTTTATGAGGTCGTGGGCGTTCGGCCACAGAACGTGGTGCTCAGTCGCCTCGGGCGCCTCGAGCTTGAGCTGATCGAACTCAGCAGCCGTGCCCAAGGGATACCGGGGGTTCACCCAGTAGAGCGGCCCACCTTCGGGCTTCAGACAGCCGAGCAGATCGGCGTCCGCGTCGGAGTACGCGACGATGAACGTCGTCGCCTGCGACGAGTCGTAGAGGAAGCGCTCGATGCGGCGCAGGTAGCTTTGGACTTGGCGGTGGGTGAAGGCGAAGGCACTCGACCCAACCGTTCCCAGCGCCTTGACCAGAGTCACCCGCCGCGAGTCTCCCACGGCGCCCGCTATCTCCCGCCTGGTCGCCAGCCCAACGTTCACCAGGTTGTACTGCTCATCGGGGTGCAGATGGGCTTGGGCTAGGGCGCGCTCCAACAAGTCATCGAGCCCCATCGTGAAGATCGTGGGGAAGTAGCCCTCGTAGACCAGCCGCGCCAGCCTGAGATGGCCCTCCGATGGCTGGATATCCCTGAAACGTGGCTGGACGTACCGGGCCGCCTCGGCGGGCGACGGGTCGCGCGACTCGGTCACCGCGCGGACCTCGGCCATGGTAGGCGTCTCGGGAAGGCCGGGGTCGATGTCCCGAGCATACTCGCACAGGGCCTGCTCCACCCGCTCGGCGCTGGTAAGCCGCTCGGGACGCAGAGGAACCCCACTCCCAAGGACCAGCACGATACGCCCGAGGGTGTTCTGGTGGCGCTTTACGAGCTCGGAGATCTCCTGCATCATGGCCGGGAACCAGAGCCTCCCACACGTCCTGCTTGCCTCACGTACAAGCTAGGGTCGACCGAGGCACAGCCAGCCTCAGTCGACCACGGCGATCGCAGATACGGCTATGTTACCCAACTTCGAGAGCAACCCCTGCCACGGTCGTCCCAACAGCCTTTCCGGTCCGCTCGGTGACAGTGGACGCGCTAGTCCCTCGGGCCCGTCATGGTGCGAAACGCACCAACTCGGCCCGTTCGATACGGTAGTCCTCAGCCAGCGGCGTGCCCGCATCGCCCAGCTCACGCGTTGGCATCGCCATGATGAGGTCCATGCCCTGCAGAACCTGGCCGAAGTTCGCGTACCCGCTATCCAGATGCCGGGCGTCGACCTTACAGAAGAAGAACTGGCTCGTGGCACTGTTGGGGTCCTGGGTCCGGGCCATCCCGACCGATCCTTGAGTGAACGGGAGCCCACTGATCTCCAGATCGACCGACTCACTCCAGCGCTCGGCCCCGGATGTAGCTCCGTCTCCCCCCTGGATGCACATGGCGTCAGAGCGGTGGAAGTAGACCCCGCTGAAGTAGCCTGAAGCCGTGATCCGCGCGAAGTGAGCGCAAGTCACGGGCGCCACCTCGGTCCTGAGCTCGAAGATGATCACGCCGCCGCTCGCAAGGGTCAGTCGCACCCCGGGATTCGTGGCATCGGTCGGCGGCTGGGCCAGATCCCCGGTGTTTACGTACGGGGCGTTCTCCAGAAGCGTTGCGTCGATTGGCGCCAAGTCGGTTCCTTCCTCGTCCGTGGGTTCAGCCGTAGGCGCGGCAGCCGGCGCCTGCTCAGCGGACTCGGCGGCTTCCATCGACTCCGCCAGGCGGATCGACGTGACAACCGCGCCCTGCTGCAGGGCATCCACGGCCTCCATGCCGCTCACTACTTGCCCAAAGACGGCGTACGATCCATCGAGATGGGTTGCATCCTTCTTCAGGATGTAGAACTGGCTCCCCGCGGAGTGGGGATCTTCCCCCACCCTCGCCATTCCGACCGCCCCGCGCACGTTCGAGTGATCGTTCGTCTCGAGGGTGATGGTCCAGGGCGGACCTCCGGTCCCATCACCATTCGGGCAGCCCGTCTGCACGACCCAGTCCTCCACCCGGTGGAAGGTCAAGCCGTCATAGAAGCGGGCTTCCACGAGGCCCAGGAAGTTGCTGACGGTGTTAGGAACGTCGTCAGCCAGGAGACGGATGACGATCCGCTCGCCAGACTCCAGGGCGATCACGGCCTGCGAAGCCCCCGGTTCCTGGCCACGTGCTGGCCAGGAACCGGCACAACCTAGGACAATCAGTGCCGCGAGGCCGATAAGCGCCCGCCGGCTAGATACCGGACTCGCTACCAGTGGCGACGTTGCCGCCCTCGGACTCCGTGTCATCGCTGGATTCCTCCGTCTGGGCCTCCTGGAGTGGCTTCAGGAGCTCCTGCTGAGCCGTCTCATACCCCTCGAAACGCACTAGCCGCGCCTTCACGATCCTGGATTCCTCATCCAGTGGGGCGCTCGTGTTCGCCTGGTCGCGAGAAGGAACCGCCATCACGGCATCCATGCCCTCGAGGACCATGCCGAAGTTGGCGTAGCCCGTGTCGAGGTGAGTCGCGCGCGCCTTGGCGATGAAGAACTGACTGGAACCCGAGTTGGGCTCGCTCGTGCGCGCCATGCCCACGGATCCGGCGTCGAAGGGCTCCCCGCTGATCTCAAGCTCGACCGTCCGGGGCCAAGGCTCCTTCTGGTTCACCGCGGGATCGCCACCCTGGATGCACATCTCATCGGAACGCTGGAAGTAGACGCCCGAGTAGAAGCCCGATTCGACGATCGGGATGAAGTGCTTGACCGTGCCCGGGCACTTGTCGGCGTAGAGCTCGAAGACAATGCGCTTGCCGCCGGCCAGATCGAGGATCACGGCGGGATTCGCCACATTGCTGGGGGGCGTCTCGAACTGACCTGGGTCGATGGTGTCCAGGCCCTCAGGGATCTTCACGTCAGCGAAGGTGAGGGTTACCGCATAGCGAGCGGCATCGCTGGCGCCCGTCCCGCGGGCGTTCTTGATGCTCTGGAGTCGGTCCTTGTCATACGGCGCGGCCTCGTCGGATAGGTAGGCAGGCAGATCCCCCTCGAGCTTCCCCTTGGTCTGCGCGGTGGGATCCTTCGGGGGAGAACACCCGATCACTGCCACCATGACAACCACTGCGGCGAGGGCGCAGAACGCTGTCAGTACGATGCGATGATTGCGGAAACTCATTGCCTCGTCATCCTCTCAGTCGGCTCGCCCGCCCTAAGGCGGGACTACTTCGGAAGTCCCTCCGGCGCACGATGAGCTTACGATCTCGATCGCACAACCCTATGTAGTTTGCCCCGATCCCCGTGCGCGGGACCGCTATGAGGTGAAACGGATGTTGACGATGTCGCCATCCGCGACGGGGTAGTCACGCCCTTCGAGCCGGAAGCGCCCGGCGCTCTTGGCGCCCGGCCAACCGCCACCAGAGATGAATGCATCGTAGTCCACCACTTCGGCCCTCTGGAAGCCCTTTTGGATGTCCGAGTGGACCTTCCCCGCCGCCTCCCAAGCCGTGGTGCCTGACCGGATGGTGACGGCGCGAGTCTCATTCTCACCCGCGGTGTAGAACGTCACAACATCGAGCAGCTCGAAGCAGGCGCGAATGGTGCGTGGAGCGGCCAAGTCCTCGAGTCCTTCCGCCTCCATGAAGAGCGACCGCTCTTCGGGATCGATCTCGAGCAGATCCCGCTCGAGTGAGGCATCGAGGCACAGGGCGGCCGTGCCGAGTCGCTCCGCGTGAGCTATCGCGGGGCCGTCGATCTCGCTCTGCAGGCGCTGGGGACGGTTGACGACGGCCAGTACTGGGCGAGCGGAGAGCAGCTCGAACCCACGGAAGTGCTGCAAGAGCGGCTTCGCGTCCGCGGCGTTACGGAGGGGGGCTCCCCGCTCTAGGATGGCTTTGAGGGCGCTCAGCCGGTCGCGCTCGTGGGCGAGTTCCTTCTTGCCACGGCCAAGCTCCTTCTCCACCCGCTCCAGACGTCGATCGACGCTGATCAGATCCGCCAAGGTGAGTTCGGTGATGACGCGGTCGAGGTCAGACACGACGGAGTCTGTCGAGGGCGCCATGCCGCCGCATACGATGGCGCAGACGTCAGAGTTGCCGATGCGCTTCACGAAGTCCTCAGACTGCCCCTTGCCGTCGGTGTCGATGGAGATCATGTCCACGAACTCCAGCTCCGGTGGCGTTCGCTTAGCGGCTCCGACGAGATCGGCTATGGCTTCGAGCCTTGGGTCCGGCACGTGCACCATGCCGATCCGAGCCTCACGCACCCCCAGATCCACCGGTATGCCTGTTACCGCGCTGAAGTAGGATGTCTTGCCCGATTGAGGCAGACCGATAATGCCAACGCGCAAAGAGGCGCCTCCTCTAGCTCGCGTGCCGCAAAGAGATGGGCGGGCCTGGGGCCCGCCCATCGTCCTAACTCGTATTGTACCTCGCTAGGCGCCTGTCAGTGAACTACTGCGGCCCACGTCGAGCGCCGGCGCGGGGCCCCATACCCATGCCGGGGCCCATCATGCCCATGCCGCCCATGAAAGCCTCGGGGTTGTCGATGATGGTGAGCGAAGTCAGCACCAGACGTCCCTGATCGTCGGGGTTGGCCATACCGAAGACAGTCTGCCCAGCCTGTATGGCATTCCAGTCGCTAGGCACGACGTTCGAGAGGCTCGCGTCGTCCGCCAAGGTGATCTTGGCCTGGAACTGTTGCTCCCCAGCGTCGCTTGGCTGGGCGAACTGGATCGTCAATGGGTCAAGGGAGATGATCTCGCCGCTAGCCGACGCCATGGCGCCTCCGGGGCCCATCCCGAACATACCTCGGCCCATGCCCATGCCGGGCATGCCAGGCGCCCCTGGTCCGCCCTGGGGCGCCGCGCTCGCGACGTCATCAACCGTGAGCCGCGTCGCCCAGATGCCGATGGGCACTCCCATAGCCTGCACCCGGTCACCGACGGCCAGTTCCTCAGCCGTCATCGTGACCACGCGCGAGAGTTGGGTCGCTCGCACCGGGTAGACGGTCACCTGGTTGCCCTGGGAGTCCATTTGCAGGATCCCCCCCTGGATATCGACCGACGTGATGGTGCCGAACACCATCGAGGGACCGCGTCCGAAGCCGCCCGGTCCACCCTGCCCGCCACCGAACCCTCCTGGCTGCGCCACGACGATGCCGCCGAGCACTAGGGATAGCGCCGCAAAGACCACTGCTGCCGTCCGATATGTTTTCACGCGATCACTCCTCTGCTAAGCTCTGGGCGTACTCTCGCAGCAAGGCCGCTGTGCGAGACGCATCACCCAACAACAGCCAATCAACTCCACGCGCAGCGCCCCTCCACGGTTCGCCAGGCGGTCCGAACTGCCGGTCCGCAGGGCACCGGGGGGCCTGGCCCCGGGGAACTCAGGCGGGCCACCCGCTGCCACCGGCGGTTGCGGAGCCTCGGGAGGCGCCACGGCCAGCCCGTAGCGTGCCGCCAGTTCCGATGCGCGCTCGGCTACACCCTGCCAGGCTTGCCGCCTCTCCGCGTCGGGAATCGCCCTCACTTCGTCGAGCAGGGCACTGAACTCGGTGCGGAAGACCGTCCCGTTGCGCCTCGGTCGAGGTAGCGCACACCAGAACGCCCACGGCGAGGGTCGCGGTCGCCAGAGCCCACGCCCCCGCTTTGGCTCTTGTCATCGTGGTCTACCCCTCTCGGGACGGATGAACCGCCAGGGTTGCATCACCGAAGGTAGTGACGCATCCGCGCCTCAGCGGTTCGGTCGCGGCCCACAGCCCGGGAAACGGAAGCGCGGCGCCCATCGGACGCCGCGCTCTCCAGGTCTCACTCCACAGAGGGACTCAGTACCGGCGCTTGCTCTTCCGCGCCTTGTCTCGCGCCCTGGTGGTCTTCGACGTCTGTGCACGGTCCTTGGTGGTGCTTGGCCGGCCGGGCGTCTCGGCGGACGGGCCCTCAGCGGTCGCGGGCTGTCCAGCGGCAACCTCCTCTGCGGCCGTCCGGGCACGCTCCAGCTCCTCCTGGCGCCGCCGGCGCGCACCGACTGTCGGTCGAGCCTGGGCAGCGGCCCGGGCCTTCCCTGCCTGCTGGCGCTCCTCCCAGCGGTGCCAGTCGACGACGATCTGGCTCGCTACGAAGACGGACGAGTAGACCCCGCAGATCATACCGATGAGCAGGGTAGTGGCGAACGCCTGCAGGGTCGAGCCTCCGAAGAGGAGCACCGAGCACAACACGAGGATCACTGTCATGCTGTTGTTGATCGATCGCGCCATCGTCTCCCACAGCGCACGGTTCACGACTTTCGCGAAGGGCAGCTTCTGGCCCGCACGGCCCTGTACATTCTCACGGATGCGGTCGAAGATGACGACCGAGTCATTGATCGAGAAGCCCAGGATGGTCAACAGCGCGGCTACGTAGGAAGCATCCACCTCGATCTCGAGCAGCGCCGTGAAGCCCACCATCACAAGCACGTCGTGAATCAAGGCGATGATGCCCGTAGTGGCCATCTTGACGTTGTATCGCATCCAGATGTAGCCGAGGATGACGGCGAGACCCATGACGGTGCAGATGATGGCCTGGCTTCGCAGGTCGCCGCCGACCACCGGGCCTACAAAGGTGGCGTCGCTCGCGGGGGTGATCTCGCCCAGGCGCTCGCCAAACCCCTCCTGCAGCAGTCCGAGGATCTCCTCCTGCCGCTCGTCCAGCTCCGCCTTGGTGTCGACAGGGAATCGCACTAGGATCTCCCGCCGAAGGGGCGCGTCAGACACGACGATGGCCTTGACGGCGCCCGCGCCGAGGTCGAGGCTGGAGGCGATCTCGTCCACCAGCTCAGCTCTCTCAGCTTCGGTCTCCGGCAGGGGCAGCTCCGTCTCGTACTGGATCTCGGCGCCGCCTGTGAAATCAGTCCCGAGGTTCAGGCCCTTGATAGCCAGGGCAATGAGACCGACTCCAATGACAATGATGGACAGCCCGTACCAGACATACCGGAGTCTGACTAGGTCGAATGGTGGTGTTCTCGTTTCAGTGGGCCGGGCGTCCACGGCGCGGCTCCTCCTTCATCACCGACTCGGGTCGGGCGCCCAGATAGAGCTTGGCGTAGTTGCCCAGGCGCGTCACGATCACAGCCTCCAATATCACGCGGCTCACGAAGATGGCAGTGAACATGGAGGCAAGCACGCTCACGATGAGCGTCACAGCGAACCCCTTGAGTGCACCCGTACCGAACAGCCATAGGACGAACCCTGCCAGCAGCGTGGTTACGTTGCCGTCCAAGATCGCGGTCCAGGCTCGTTCGAAGCCGACTCGCAGGGCCATCCCGAGCGACTTGGTGCGCAACTCCTCCTTCATGCGTTCGAAGATGAGGATGTTGGCGTCTACAGCCATACCGATACCCAGGATGAGACCGGCGATACCCGTCAGGGTCAGCGTCGCCCCGAACATCACCAGGATCGCCAGCACGATGCCACCGTATAGGGTCAGGGCTATGTCGGCCACCAACCCGGGCAGTCGGTAGTAGAAGAGCATGTAGATGTATACGGCCAGAAGCCCCGCGAGAGCCGCGATAACGCTGCGCTCGATGTTGTGCTGTCCGAGGGTCGGTGAGACCGCACGGTTCTCCACGACCTCCAGCGGCACGGGCAGCGCACCGGCGTTCAGGAGCGTCTTGAGGTTGTTGGCCTCCTCCAGGGAGTAAGAGCCGGTGATACGACCGTGGGCTCCGATGGTTGACTGGATGACCGGCGCCGATTCGATCACGTTGTTGAGAACGATCGGCATCGGCTCTTTGATGTGGCGAGCGGTGAACTCGCGGAACGCATCCGCGGCATCGGGCTTCAACTCGAAGCTGACCTCCCAGTCGCCACGGGCGCCGGGGGTCGCCGAGGATGTGTCCTTCATCTGGGAGCCCTTGACAACCACCTGGGAGGATGGGTCATTGACCGCGATCTCGTGGTCCACGACCTCGCCCGAGACCGCGTCATACACGACCACTCGCTCGGTCTTCTCGGGTCGGCGAGGATCTCGCGCCTGTAGGGGGATCTCCTCCATCTCGATCCGGAAACGGTTCGGGTCGAACCACATGAGCTTCAGGTCAGCAGGCTTGTCCAGAGTCTCCTCAACGCTCTCCGGAGTGGTGCCGGGGATCTCCACGATGACCCGGCGGTCGCCCTGAGTCTGGATGATGGGTTCAGTGAGGCCGAAGCCGTCCACGCGGCGCTGCATGATCTCGCGCACACGGTTGATCGTGTCACCCTTGATGAAGAAGGACTCCTGTTCAGTGCAACGGATCTCCCCGCCGGGCCTGGCATTGCTGAGGAATGTGCGCACCTGATCGCGGAGGGCGTCCGCCTCGACCTGATCCACGGTCATGGCCTCAAGGACTACGCCCGTGGTGGTATGCGTCAGCGAGCGCACCGTCACTTTGTCAGATGCCAGCTGGGTCTCAAGGCTCCCGGCAATGACCTCCCACTCGTCGCGCGACTCGGCCGCCCCGGGCTCGTCATCGAGAGCCTCCTCCGGCTCGATCGCCGGCTCACTCTCCGGCGGCGCGGCATCGGACTCGGCGGCCACCTCCTCCGCCGCCTCCTCCTCGATATCCATGTCGTCCAGGGCGACAGCCTGAGACTGGTCCACGAAGACGTACCGGGTGACGGGAACAGCCTCCATCACAAGGCGGGTTCCGCCCTGGAGGTCGAGGCCAAGCTTCACCTGGGGCGTCGGCTTCCGGATCTGGAGCTTCCAGATCTGGGCCACTACCGCTGCCTCGTCCTGCTCGTCCTGCCTGCTCAGGGGCTGCTCAGCGGGCTGGCCGATCGTAGCACCGTACTTCGCCGCGAGGGTGTCGCGCGCTTGGCGCCGCTGCTCCCGAGCCGCCGCCGGGGTGGTATCGACAGGGAAGGCGAAGGTCACCTCGGCCTCAGAACCCGAGACATCCACGCCACCGGTGATAACCCAGACCCCGGCCTCGTCGAGAGTCGTCCACATCTCGTTCTCGAGATCGGTCACCGAGTTGATGGGAGGAAGCTCCTCCTCTTCGGGCGCCGCTTCCTCGGACTCGGCGGCCGGCTCAGACTCGCCAGCCTGTGACTCCGAAGCCGCCTCCGACTCTCCAGCCTGCGACTCCGTGGCCGCCTCGGACTCCGCGGGCTGGGACTCCGCTGCCTCTGACTCAACGGCGGCCTCGGATTCGGTTGCGCTCCCCTCCTCGGCCGGTTTGGCGCGCGCCTCCTGTACTGCTACGAGGAGGTCCTCGGTCGGGAAGGAGTAGGTCGCCACCCCCAGCTCCCCGAGGGTGTGTTCCCGCGCTATGGCGAGGGGCTTGAAGCCGAGCTGGAAGGCCAGCAAGGCCACAGCCAGGATCCATAGGAGATTACGGTACTGGGCTCTCACGCCGCATTCCCTCCACGTGCCGCTGTGCACAGATACGCCGCAGGGACGAATCAGAACGCCCTGCGGCGCACGGTCACGTCAGTGTGCCCTCAATGGGGTCGCCAGGGGGCAGCCAGATAGGGGATATTACCCACGCACCAAGCGACTGTCAACCGAGGGGTCCGCCCTCCGTTCGGTCGTGTTTCTTACCGCTCCGCAGCACTCAGTCGTCGTTCATGAGGCCGCGGAAGCGCTCCTCGTCCGCACCCTGATCCACCTCGGAGTACCACGTCTCGAAGGCGTGGAGCCAGAGGCAGATCGCCGCCCCTTCCGGATCCTGCTCCAGGGTCGACTCGAAGAAGCTCCGCATGACCTCGTCGTAGCCGGCCGCCGGCTCATCCACGATCAGGAATGCCCCATCTATCCTGGGAGTGGGGGCTAGCTCCTCTCTCACCTCGGCGCAGAAGGAGTGCACGCTGCCGTAGTTGGTTCGCTCCAGCCCGGGGCCAAAGGTGCGGATCACCCGCCGCCTGAACTCGCTCCATGTCATCGCGGCACGCCCCCATTCGCGCCGTACCGGCTACTGGGTATCGGGCACCAGAAGACCGTAGTCCCCGTCGTGGCGGCGATACAGCACGTCGACCTCTTGAGTGTCATCCCGCACGAACACGAAGAAGTCGTGGTCCACGAGCTCCATCTGGAGGATCGCCTCCTCGGTGCTCATCGGCTTCAGGGCATAGGTCTTGACTTTGACGACCTGCCCGTCGGCCAGGGGCTGCGAGAGGGCGTCCTCGTCCTCAGGTGACCCGTCGCTGAGGGCGGCTACGATCCCCTCGGCATCGGTATCGATCTCTCCCCGCTCCCGGGCGGCTCGGCGCCGGCGATCCATGCGCCCCTTCAGGCGTTCCAGCTGCTGCTCTAGCTTCTCTATCGCCTTGTCAACGGAGACGTACATGTCGTTCGAACGCTCTTCGGCGCGCAGAATCGTGTCGCTGAAGTGAGTTGTCACCTCGGCGATGTGCCAGGCCCTCTGGACGGAGTAGACGAGGGAGACATCCTTGAGGAAATGCTCGTATCTGGCCAGTCTCTGCAGACGCTCTTCGGCGTAGCTCTTCATGGCTTCCGTGACCTTGATGTTGGTGCCCTTGACAAAGGTTCGCATGGGTACCACCTCTCAACGCTGTAGTAGAGCGCGATCGCCGCAAGCTCTTGAGGCCCGCGATCAGCCTCCCGCCGCCTCAATCATCGCTACTGCCTGGGCGCTCATGCCCAGGCCCTCCCCCTCGAAACCCAGACCTTCGGTCGTCGTGCCCTTCACTCCGATCCGCGCTACATCGACGCCGAGGGCGTCGGCGACATTGCCTCTCATCTGCTCGACGTACGGCGCGATCTTGGGCGCCTGGGCGATGAGCACCGCGTCGACGTTCGACAGCGCCCAGCCTTCCGCTGCGATGGCGCGCCCGACCTCCGCAAGCAGAGCTATGCTGGACGCGTCCTTGTACCTCGGATCCGTGTCAGGGAACCGCCGTCCGATATCGCCGAGGCCCGCCGCCCCGAGCAGGGCATCCATGATAACATGGGTGAGCACGTCGGCATCGGAGTGGCCCAGAAGGCCAGAGGCCCAGGGAATCTCGACGCCACCCAGGATGAGCGGGCGCCCTGGCTCGAGCCGGTGCGTGTCGTAGCCAATCCCGACGCGCACCGCCCCAGGGCGGCGTCCGCCCCCCATACCCTCGCTGAAGTGAGCCGACCTTGGATTATCCATCGGGGAAGTCCGCGGCCTCCTTCAGTCGATGCCAGTGCTAGGTTCTCGTATAGGACCCCAGTCCATCGTGGGATCCGCAGGCACCGGTTTCGCCCGATCGGCGGCGATTGCCTCCGCGAGGACGCGATCAATGTCGTACGTGATCTTCAGATTCGTGGGGTCTCCACTGGATAGATGAACGGGGTAGCCCGCGCGCTCCACGACCTCGCAGTCGTCGGTCATCGTCGCGGCCATCTCGCCGGCGAGTTCATAGGCATGCCAGACTATGGAGAGCCGGAAGGCTTGGGGCGTCTGCATCGATCGGAGGCCCAGGCGGCGCGGGGTATCCAGTACCCTTCCCCGTGAGTCGACACGCTTGATTGTGTCCGACGTGGGAAGGGCCGCTCCCGCCGCTCCCCGTTCGGCCGCGAGCAGCACCGCCCGGCTGATGACCTCGGGCGAGACGAAGGGGCGGGCGCCGTCATGGATGGCAACGAGCTCGCTCCCCAAGTCCAGACACACCCGAAGGCCCGCCCGCACCGAATCGGCTCGGGTCTCACCTCCCCGCGCGATCGCGCACTCGAGACCCAGCGTCTGGCAGACTCGGCTCACCGCCTCCTCGTCGCCCTCGCCGACCACGATCACGAGGGCCCCGATGTGCGGCGAGGCGCGCAAAGCCGAGAGGGTCCATGCAAGGATCGGCGCTCCGGCCAGCGGCAAGAGTACCTTGTTGACTCCGGCTCCTATGCGGCGCCCACGTCCGGCGGCCGCCACTAAGCCGGTCGCCACGGGGACTTCCGGCAAACCCTACTCACCCTCCGCGAGGGACGCGAAGACCATTTTGCCCGCTACCGTCTGGATCATGCTCGTGACGCTCGCCCAGACCTCGTCCCCCACTCTATCGGCGGCGCCCTCAATGACGACCATCGTGCCGTCCTCCAGGTAGCCCACGCCCTGACCCACCTCGCGCCCGACCTTCACGACACTGATCCTGAGATCCTCACCATGCAGCAACACCGGCTTGAGGGCATTCGCGAGCTCGTTGACGTTGAGCACCTGTACCCCGTGCAGCTCCGCGACCTTGCTGAGGTTGAAGTCATTCGTGACGACGGCGCCCCCCATTTGCTTCGCCGTATGGACCAACCGTATGTCCACCTCATCGGTATCGCTGAGATCCAGTTCCGTCTCGTTGATCACCCTGACATCGTCGCCGAAGTCCTTCTGCATCTTGTTGAGCATGATGAGGCCGCGGCGGCCGCGCTTCCGGCGCTGCGGGTCGGCGGAGTCGGCGATGTGCTGCAACTCACTCAGCACGAAGGATGGGATGATCAGCTCTCCCTCGATGAAACCCGTCTCACGGACTGACGCGATACGGCCATCGATGATGACGCTGGTGTCGAGGATCTTAGGCGGAATCGGGGGCTGAGCCCGAGTCCCCTCGGCCTGGGCGGCCACCTCGATGACGCCGGCTCCCACCCCGCGGCCCGTAGCCAGGAACTGGGACAGCTCCTCACGCAGTCCCAGGGCGAAGAGCATCCCGATGATGCCCGCCATCCCCAGGATGCCGACGATGAGCAAGGGGCGGAACACGCTCGCCTGAGAGCCGATGCTGGCGATGGCGAAGGGCACGCAGATGGCCGAGCCGATAAGCACTCCTAGCATCAGCCCCGCGGCCCCAATAGCCCGGTCGAGAGGCTGAGCGGAGACGATGCGGCCTAGGGTGCGGAGGAAGGCCTGCAGGAGCATCTCGGCGACCAGCACGCCCGTCATAACGCCAATGGCGGCCATGCCGTAGATGAACCAGGGCTCTAGGGCCGGATCCAGAGCGCGGGCGACCACATCGGTGCTGGCGGCGAGTCGCCCCGCCTGGTGCCCTAACAGCCCGCCGCCGCCGGCTGCCGCCAGGAAGTATGGCACGAGGAATGCGAGAACGCCTCGCTTCGGTAGGCTACCCCCCGATGGGGTCGGAACCTCCATGGCCCACTACAGCCTCCCCTCGCCAAAGTGGATACACCTAGAGCGCCGCATCCATAGCCTCCTCAAGCGTGTAGGCCTCGCGCGCTCTCGGCGCGAGCCCCGCCGCCTCCCCGAGGGGACCTATGACTGTCTCGAAACCCAGCCGTACTGCCTCCTGGACGCGCCGTCTCATCCCCGATACGGCTCTTACTTCGCCCGACAGGCCGATCTCACCTATAGCCACCGCATCCTGCATTAGCGGCTGGTCATTGGTCGAGGATGCCACAGCGAGGGCCAGAGCAAGGTCGGAACCGGGTTCCGTGAGCTTCAGGCCGCCCGACACGCCCACGAACACATCGGCGTTCCCCAGAGTCACGCCCGCCCGGCGCTCCAGTACCGCGAGCACCAGGGCCACCCTGGCGTTGTCAATGCCAACGGACACCCGTCGGCCAGTGCCGTAACTGGCGGGCGCCACCAGGGCCTCGATCTGCACCAGCAGAGGCCGCGTACCGGATAGTGCGGCCGCTACTGCACAACCGCTCTGCGGCCTCGAGCGGTCGCCCAGGAGCGCTCCCGTGGGGTCAGCCACCTCCCGAAGCCCTCCGTCGCCCATCTCGAAGAGGCCGATCTCATCCACGGAGCCGAATCGGTTCTTCTGCGCGCGCAGGACGCGCAGAGCCTGGGCTCTCTCCCCCTCGAAGTAGAGGACCACGTCCACGAGGTGTTCGAGGGCCCGAGGTCCGGCCGCCGCCCCCTCCTTCGTGACATGCCCCGCCACGATGAAGGGCAGGTCCATTGTCTTCGCGAGTCCGATGAGGAAGTCCGATACCGCTCGCACCTGAGCTATGGAGCCAGGCGTCCCTTCCACCGAACTTAGACGCACTGCCTGCACAGAATCAACCATGACGCACTGGGGGCTATGCTGAGCGATGATCTGATCGAGCCCATCGATCACGGTCTCGGCGAGCACGAGGATGGCATCGCCAGCGAGCCCGAGGCGATCCGCGCGGAGACGGATCTGCCTCGCGGACTCCTCGCCCGTGACGTACAGCACACGGCCGCCGCTAGGCGCGGTGAGCTCATGGGCCGCTTGGAGCATGAGCGTGGACTTGCCCACACCGGGGTCGCCCGCGATGAGCACCGCCGAGCCGGCCACCAATCCGCCACCGAGCACCCGGTCGAATTCCCCGATGCCCGAGACGAGCCGAGGCTTCTCGTGCCTGTCCACTTCAGCAAGGGGCGTGGGTCGAGCGGCTCCCGCCCCGCGACGCAGTGGAGACGATGACCTCTCGTCACCTATGGCGATCTGCCCCATGGAGTTCCACTCGCCGCATGCGGGGCATTGACCGAACCACTTCGCCGTGTCATGGCCGCAGGCGTCGCACACGTACCGGGTCTTGGCCAAAGGGCCATCGTCTCCCTCGTACGGGTGCGCCCGAGGGCCGATGTGGCCCTCGGGCGCCCTTCACTCTCTGCTGTACCCCGTTCACGCCTAGCGGGTGACTTGCGCGGGCGGCAGCTCTGAGGGGGACTCCAACTCGCCCCCATCGAGGTGAAAGACCGCCTCGTCCCCTACGAGATCGCAGACGACTACCGCCCCGTCATCGAACTCACCCAGGAGCAGCGCCTCGGAGAGTGGGTCCTCGATGCGCCGCTGGATGACCCGGCGCAGCGGCCGAGCCCCAAGGGACGGCTCGAAGCCCTCCTTCGCCAGGAGCTGCTTCATCGGCTCCGTGAGCCGGAGGGTCATCCGGCGGGCGGCAAGTTGCTCGTTCACCCGGCTGATCTCCAGATCCACAATGGACAGGATCTGGTCCGCGGTCAGCGCATGGAACACGATGATCTCGTCGAGGCGGTTGAGGAACTCAGGGCGGAAGCTCTTCTTGAGTTCGGCCATCACCTTGTCCCGCATGGCCCCATGCCGTCGCCGCTCCTCCTCGCCCGGAGCCCCCGACGTCTCTACTCCGAAGCCTATCTCGCGCCCGCGATCGATCCGTTGGGCGCCCACGTTGGAGGTCATGATGAGCACACAGTGACGGAAGTCGACGGCCCGACCGTGGGCATCGGTCAGACGTCCGTCCTCCATGACTTGCAGGAGCACGCTGAAGACCTCCGGATCGGCCTTCTCGATCTCATCGAGCAACACAACGGAGTAAGGCTTGCGCCTCACCTGCTCTGTGAGCTGCCCTCCCTCGTCGTAGCCGACGTAGCCTGGAGGGGCTCCCATCAGCCGCGAGACTGAGAACTTCTCCATGTACTCGGACATGTCGACCCGGATCAGGGCGTCTTCATCGTCGAACATCACGTGAGCGAGCGCCCGAGCGAGCAGGGTCTTGCCTACTCCCGTGGGCCCCAGGAACATGAAGGAGCCGATGGGGCGCCGAGGGTCCTTCAGCCCCGCGCGCGAGCGGCGCACGGCCCGCGCCACCGCGCGGATCGCCTCGTCCTGGCCTACTATGCTGCGGTGCAACTCGTCCTCGAGCCGGAGCAGCTTGGCCGATTCGTCCTCCGTTAGGGCCGTCACGGGGACACCCGTCCAGGAGGAGACCACTTGAGCGATGTCCTCCTCCTCGACCTGGATGATCTCCTTCTGGGCCTCCTTCAGCTCGGCGAGCTGCTCGCGGAGCCGCTCCTCGGTCAGCTTCAGCTCCTCGGCGCGCTCGAAGTTCTCGTCGCCGACGGCTGCTTGCTTCTCGCTTACGGTCGACTCGATCTGGTCCATCAACTCCTGGACCTCTGGGGAGACCCTTGGCGCGCGCAGGCTGCACCGCGAGCCCGTCTCATCGAGGACATCGATCGCCTTGTCGGGCAGGAACCGGTCCGTGATGTACCGATGGGACAGCTTCACCGAGGCCTCGATGGCGTCATCGGTGTAGCGCACCTCGTGGTGGTTCTCGTACCGATCCTGGATGCCCTGGACGATGGCGAGAGTCTCCTCGCTGGTGGGCTCGCGCACCATGACGCTCTGGAACCGTCGCTCCAGAGAGGGCTGTTTCTCGATGTACTTCCGGTACTCGTCCAGGGTGGTCGCCCCGATGCAGCGAATCTCGCCGCGAGCCAAGGCGGGCTTCAGAATGTTGGAGGCATCCATGGCGCCCTCGGCGGCCCCGGCGCCCACCAGGGTATGCAACTCGTCGATGAAGATGTAGACGCTCCCCCGACAGGCCCGGATCTCCTCCAGGAGCTTCTTCATCCGTTCCTCGAACTCGCCCCTGTACTTCGTGCCGGCCACGATGGAGGCCATGTCCAGGGCGATGATGCGCTTCCCGTGGAGCTTATCCGGCACCTGGCCAGCGACGATGCGCTGGGCGAGGCCCTCCACGATCGCCGTCTTGCCAACCCCGGGCTCGCCGATGAGCACGGCGTTATTCTTGGTGCGGCGGCAGAGGATCTGCACCACGCGCTCGATCTCCGTATGCCGGCCCACGATGGGATCGATCTCGCCATCGGAGGCCATCTGCGTCAGGTCGCGGCCGAAATGGTCGAGCGCCGGTGTCTGGCTCTTCTCCTGGCGGGCGGCGGGGCCCGCGGGCGCCGGTTCGTCCTCCTCCTTGATGCGATCAATCACCGCAAGTCGAGCGCGTCTCAGGTCTACTCCGAACTTGGCTAGCACCCTATACGCAACACCGCGCCCCACCCGGATGAGTCCGAGCAGCAGATGCTCTGTGCCGACGACCTGATGCCCGAGATGCTTCGCCTCCCGAAGGGCGAGGTTGAGCACTTCCTTCGCGGCGGGCGCCGGCCGAGGGCTTGTGCTCGGCTGCTCGCGCTCGCTCGTCATATGAGCTTCTATCTCCTTACGGAGCTTGACCGGGCTCACGCCAAGACGCGCGAGCACGCGCATGCCGGCCGACTCGCGCTCCTTTAGCAGGCCGAGCACCAGGTGCTCCGTATCGAAGTACTCCACGCCCTGCCGAACGGCCTCATCAGACGCGTGAAGCACAACACGGCGCGCACGGTCGCTAAAACGCTCCCAGGTCTGCAAAGGGGAAAAGCCTCCTCCCGAACCAAACACGCCCGCACGGGCTCACTCCAGCAGCCGGTGGGACGACAACATTCTACACCAAGTAGCTGCTCACGTCGCTCGACCGAACCGGCAACATATTGCCGGTTCTCCGCCCCCCACGTCGAACGCCATCTGTTTAGACGCTTTGGAGGCGTCTATAGATACGTTTCCCTGAATCGGGCTTACGTTTCAGCCTTTGGTCAGCAGCCGATGCAGTGAGGGGATGCTCACACGGTGGTCCACCAGGAAGTTGAAGCCCCGGCCACCGTCCTGGGTGGGGCGATTCACCACGTTCTTCGTAGGCCGGTAGTACCAGTTGCTGAGGCCCCGGCGGATCTCGAAGTTCGCCGTGGTTAGGGGCCGGACGGGGTGTCCCAGGTTCCGGGTGATGCTCAGAGCCTTCAGGAACACCTCCGGCAGGATGACCGCGGATCCGAAGTTCAGGATGACGCCTTCGTCGGCCCGGGCCACGGATTCGCAGTAGATCTGGAAGTCACGGTAGGTCGCCTCGCCCAGCTTGGCGCCGTTACAGCGCGGGTGCTGGTGGATGATATCGGTGCCGATGGCCACGTGGATGGTCACGGGGGCGCCAAGCCTGCGCCCCTGGGCCAGGATGCTGTACTCCCGGTGCTTGAGCCGCTTATCGAGGATCATCTGGCCCACAACCGCGCCATACCCCATGGCGGGGTTCGCGTTGATCGCATCGTTCATCATCCCACCCGTCTCCTCCGCCATGCCGAAGGAGCCGTCGGTGATGGACTCACCCACGTCCTCGCTCGTCTCGCCGATGAGCGCCATCTCGAAGTCGTGGATCGACACGGCTCCATTGCCCGCCACATGGGTGACAATGCCACGGCGCATCAGATCGATGACTAGCAGCGAGAGGCCGTTCTTCACCACATGAGCGCCCATCTGCATGATGACCGGCCGGTCCATCTCCCGCGCGCGCTTGATGCGAGCCACCAAGTCCAGCACCTTGGGGTTCACCCACAGGTCCACGTCGTTATCGACAGGCGTGAAGTTGGCGCGCGTCACGAGGTTCCGGCGCTGCTTGATGGGATAGGTTCGGATTCTGGAGAAGTCGAGCATGGTGGGCGCACCTCACTTCGAGTCAATGGACCCCGGCGGGATCGAGGCTACTTGGCGCGGTCCGGCGCGGCCTGCCGCCGGCCGGGGAGGCGTCTCCGTAGAGAGTCCCAGAAGAGCAGCCCCTCTTCTATGCGCAGGACTGGCACCAGGGCGATGAGCACCACAGCCCCAACAGCGAGGGGGCCGACCGCCGCCCAGACCCGGGCGCTGGTCGCGCTCAGTTCACCGGCGCCGAAGAGCCACTCGTAGCTGCCTCGGGCCGCCAAAGCGGCAATGCCTCCCGCTAGTGTGATACGGACGAGCGACCCGAGCACCTTTCGCCCATCGATGCCCCCGATCCGCCTCCGCAACGCGATGAGCATGGCGGCGAATGCGAGGGAACTGGCGATGGCCGTCGCGAGGGCCGTTCCTGGGGTGGCCATCACCGGGAAGAGACACACGGCCACGGCCACGTGCACGAGCACCGAGCCCGCGCCAATCAGGCACGGCGTCACCGAGTCGTTGAGGGCGTAGAAGGCGCGGGGCAGGAACTGCTGCCCCGCCAGGCCTATGGTCCCGGCGCAGAAGTAGACGAGGATCAGGGCGGTGTAGTCGGCGTCCTGGCCCGTGAAGGCCCCGCCCTCGTAGATCGCGCCCACTACGGGCCGGGCCAGGGCGCCCATGAGCAGAACCGTCGGCACCGTCAGGAAGAGCACTGTCCGTAGGGCCAGGGAGAGGTGGCGCCGGTAGGTGTCCAGCTCCCCCGCCGCCACGTTCTCGGACAGCGTCGGAAGGCTCGCCACCCCCGCGCCCATGGCGAACATCCCCACCGGCACCATTGCCAGGCGGTAAGCGTTCTCCAGGCAGGTCGCCGCTCCGTCGAAGGCGTCACCAGTGGCCAGGAACTTGGAGATGATGGTGTCTATGTGAATGACACAGAGGCTGAGGATCACCGGCACCATGAACAGCAGGACCTGCCGCAGGCCCGGCTCGCGTGGGTCAAAGACGGGCCGCAATCGGGCTCCGACAGCTCGTAAGGCCGGTATCTGCAGCACCGTGTTGCTGATGAGAGCGCCTACAAGGACGGCCCATGCCGCCGCGTACAGCCCCTGATCAGCGCCGAATCCCACGATTCCAGCGATGATGCATAGGTTGTACAGGATGGGAGCTAGGGCGGGCACCCAGTAGTTATGCTTTGCGTTCAGCGCGCCCATGGTGAGCCCACCAAAGAACATGAACCACTGCGCACCAAGCATGATCCGGGTCAGGTCGATGCACAGTGGTTGCACGTCGGGGCTCAATCTGGCGACAACGATGGGCACAGCGTAGGGGGCAGCGAAGTAGAGGCCGACTAGGAGCAACGCGAGCCCGCCGCCCACCACGGAGAGCAGGTTGGAGAAGGTTCGCCACGCCGCATCCTCCTCGCCGCGCTGCACCCGGCCCGCGAAGTACGGGATGAAGGCGCTCGCGATGACTCCTCCGCCCACCAGGAGGAACACCAGGTCAGGCAGGGCGAAGGCGAGGACGAAGGCATCGGTCTCTGGCGTCGCGCCGTACCAACTCGCGAACACCTTCATGCGGACGAGGCCGACGATGCGGGAGATTCCGATGGAGGCGATCATCAGAGCGGCGGCCCCGACGACCCTCTGACCACCGCGGGAAGCACCGCTCAATGCGTGTTTCACCTCGCCCATGGGGATCGATGGGAAGGATACTCGTGAGGGGCCGGGGACGCAAGACGACCCCGTCGCCCGAGTAGCCGGGCGACGGGGTGCGGAGTCAAACTCACCACTTGCGATCCACGGTGTAGTCGATCTGGACCTCTTCGCCCGCCGGCACGGTTACCGTCCATTCGGCCGTGCGCGCGTCGATCTTCTTGAACTCGTGGGAGGTCTCCAGGATCTCCCACTCCGCCCAGAAGTGGCCCACATAGGTGATCTCTACGGCCTCGTCCTCCTTGCGATTGCGCAGGGAGACTCGGAAGCTGTCTCGCTCGTTACGCGGGCCCATCTCCTGATGGTTCGTGTGGATCTGCTCGCCCACCAGGTCGAAGGCGTTGCCGATGTAGAGGCGCACGGTCTCATCCTTGGGCGTGTGGCCGATCCGGTCCTCGCCCACGAACTGCAGGGCGCCGTCAGAGTCAGCCTTGAAGACGCGCACCCGGCCCTGGGGCAAGGGACGGCCGAGGCCCTGAGCCTCGCTGTTCTCGACCTCGAGCTTGACGGCAACCTTCTTGTCGGGGTCTTGCCCGCCATAGCGCCACGCCTCGGAGGGATCGAACACGAACCGCTTCGTGAGGGAGATCTCCGGCGCTGCCATGAGCAGGATCTGCTTGGTCTCGCGCTCCCTCACGGTAGTGGGCCGAGGCAGAGAGTAGAGGTAGTACTCGAAGAACTCCTGCTGCTCGAATCCCCCCATCTCGCGGCCTGCCGCAGCGCCCCCGTAGCCTCCCATCATGCCCATGGGCGGTCGCTGGACTGACACATCGCCGGCGACGAGCTTGAGCTTCGCGTCCTCGTAGGTGGCGCCGGAGTCGTTGGTGAGCGTGACCCAACCATTCAAATCGCCGCCTGTGTCCGCAGCGTTGACGACCAGCACATAGTCAGCTTGCCAGGAGATGCCCGAGGTCATGTACGAGACCTCGCAGAGAGTAGGCCCGGAGACGGTCGAGCGCAGGTCCCAGAGAAGGGTTGGCTCAACGATGAGGCCCTCAGGCAGGGCAGGCAACTCGACGACTCCACCCGGGTTCAGGACGATCTCGTCGCCAATCTTGACGACAGAGACCGCGCCGCCCTCTGCGGCGAGCAGCGTGGCGGTGTCCCTGGCGATCTCCTGGCCGTCCTCGTCGTACCGGACCAGGGTGATCTCATTCCCCAGGTACTTCTGCAGAAGCCTCGCCCGATCCACGAGGTCGAACTGGTAGTTCTGCTCCAGGACCTCAACCGAGTTTGGGTCCGATAGCGCGACGATGCGCACCGATGTGGGGTCGATCTGCGCCGCGACATCGGTGAATCGCACAGCTTGGCGGCCCTCCTCGAGGCTCAGAACCCTGACATCCTTCACGAGCCCCAGGCCTTGGTTGTAGACCGTCAGCTCGACGCTCTCCCGCTGCTGAGCGGCGAGGCCTGTGGCGAGGGCCAGACTCAGTACTGCCATGAGCAATGCTCTCATTGGTATATCCCTCCTACCAGCGCATGTCCGAGGTGTACTCGATCTGCACCTCATCATCGGCAGGCACCGTGACGGTGAACTCCGCCGTAGTCGCATCGATCTTCTCGTAATCATGGGTTGAGCGGAGTATCTCCCACTCGCCTGAAAGATGAGCGACGTACGTTATGGTTACGGGCTCTGCCTTGTGATTGCGCAATAGCACACGGTGCGTATCCCGGGATCCACGCTCACGTACCTGCTGGTCCACGTGGATGTACTCCCCGACCAGATCGAAGGCGACCCCGACATGCAGCCGGATGTCCTCATCTGTGGGGGTGTGGTCGATAGAGTCCTCACCGATGAACTGAAGCGCGCCCTCCTGGTCGGCCTTCATGAGTCGGACCGTGCCGTTCGGCAGGGCCATACCGAGGCCGTCCTCTTCGGAGTTGGTCAACTCGACCTTGACCATGACGGCGCTTTCCGGGCTGGGGTGGCTCCACAGCCAACGCCGCGCCTGGTTGGGGTCGTAGATGAAGAGCTTGCGCGCCTTCACGCCCGAGGAGGAGAGGAGCGACACCTGCTTGGTCTCCCTATCCGCAACGGTCGTGGGCTGGCCAAGGGTGTAGAGGTGGTACTCAAAGAAGGCCTCCTCCTGGAACCCCTCCTCCATAGGCGCAGCCTCCACCATCCGGCTGACCATCATGGCTTTGTCCATCGGGACCTCTTCCTCGACCGTTGCCACGTCGCCCGCCACCAGCTTCAGCCGGGCGTCGGGGTAGGTGGCGCCCGAGGTGTTCGTCAACGTGACCCAGCCCTCGAGGTCCAGGGCTGTGTCATCGTGGTTCAGCACTGCCACATAGTCCGCTTCCCAGGTCAGCCCGTCGGTGATGTAGGAGATCTCACACGGTCGAGCGCCGGCGACCTCGCTCCAGAGCTGCCACACGAGGGCTGGCTTGGTGAGGAGTCCCTCGGGGAGGGCCGGGAGACGCGTCGTGCCCGGAGGTCCGAGTACGAGGGTGCCGTCCCGGCCGACAACGCTGGGGCCCGACGCGTCGGCGGCGAGAAGGGTGACCTGGTCGGAAGCGACGACATCGCCTGAGCGGCCGCGCCGCTCGACGATGATGGGGCGGCCGAGGTACTTCTCAAGCAGCACCTGCCGGCTGACCAGATCGAACTGGAAGTTCTGCTCGAGAACGGAAACCTGATCGGGGTTCGCAACGGCCCGGAAGTGAACCGAAGTCGGGTCGATAAGCGCCGCCACGTCCTCAAAATGCAGCTCCTGGACGCCCTCGCGCAGATCCAGGGTCCTCAGATCCTTCACGAGGCCCATACCCTGGTTGTAGACCGTAAGCTCGATCGCCTCACTCTGCCGCTGAGCGAGGCATGTGGGGGCCATGCACAGTATCGCGGCAAGCGCAAGCACACACTGCCGGTAACTCAAGAGCCATCACCTCCGCAATCGGTACTGGGGGCGGAAGGAGCCGCCCCCGAGGAGCAGAAACCGCCTCTTTCGGGCACATGGCGCCAGGAGGAGCAGGTCGCATCAGGATGGTTGACGGCCAGAGCACCACTCCATTCGATGTCATCGTCGCCGGCGGAGGCCCCGCAGGCCTCGCCGCCGCCCTCTCTGCCTCTCGCGCGGGCGCCCGCACACTGGTGATCGAGCGCCACGGCTTCATGGGTGGCATGTCGACCGCCGCTTTGGTCAACCCATGGATGACCTTCCACGACCGGACGGGAGAGCAGGTCATCCACGGTATCGCCCAGGAGGTCGTCGATCGCCTCATGGCTTTGGGCGCCTCGCCCGGACACCTCCGCGACACGATTGGCTTCGTCCATTCGCTGACTCCATTCGAGCCGGACAGCCTCCGCATCCTCGCCGACGCTATGCTGAGGGAATCGGGCTGCTCGGTACTACATCACGGCCAAGTGTTCCGTGTCGAGCGCCGTGATCGACGGGTCACTGGTCTGGCGGTACTGACTCCTGGCGGGGAGAGGATGTTCCACTCCTCTACTGTTGTGGACGCCACGGGCGACGCCGCAGTCTGCTACCTGGCCGGCTTGCCCATGCAGAGCGATGTGACCGGCCGCAACACCCAGCCCATGACCATGTGCTTCCGAATGGCGGGGGTGGACTGGAGCCCCATCGAGCGTTACATGGTCGAGAACCCCACGGAGTTTCACCCCGGCACAATGATCGGCCACCGACCCATTACCGGGGTCTCTGGCTTCTTCTCCATCTGGGCCCAGGCGGGGTTGCCCATCCCGCGCGACCGGCTGCTCTTCTTCGCGGGGCCGAGGCCGGGGCAGGTGTACGTGAACACCTCGCGTATCCAGGGCAGGGACGGCACCGATCCGCAGGACCTCTCAGAGGCAGAGGCGGAGGGCCGACGACAGGTCGCGTGCCTCGTCCGTTTCCTCCGAGATAGGGTCCCCGGGTTCGCCGACAGCACATTGGACGCGCTGCCGGCGCAGGTGGGAGTTCGAGAGACGCGGCGTGTCGTTGGGGACTACACTCTCGCCGTAGAGGACGTGATGCAGGGCGTGAGGTTCGAGGACGCCATCGCCAGGAGCGCCTACCCGGTGGACATCCACAGTCCGTCGGGCGCCGGGTTGACCCTCTCCGAGTCGCCCAAGGAGCCCTACGACATCCCCTACCGCTGCCTGATCCCGCAGGGCATGGAGAACCTCCTAGTGGCGGGCCGCTGCATCTCGGCGAGCCATGAGGGCCATGCCTCGACGCGTCTGACGCCCACCTGCTTCGCTATGGGTGAGGCCGCGGGGGCGGCGGCGGCCCGATCTGCTCGCAGCGGAAGGCCCGTGGGAGAGTCGGGTCCCACGGGAGCCGGGTCTTGAGATGGCGGTAGTACTGGGATTCGATGGTGGCGGAACGCACAGCGAGGCGATCCTGCTCAGCGGTGAGGGGAGGATCCTCGGCCACGGCACGGGTGGCACGGCCCATGAGTGGTACGGCCAGGGACACCTGGTGGAGGGGTCCGTCCGGGATGCCCTCGCCACGGCGCTTCCCGCCGATGCTCCCCACCCCGACCTCGCTGTGCTGACCGGGCCGAGCGGCGGCCGTGCCTCCGAGATCCTCCAGGAAGCCATCGGCCCCTCGACTCTCCTCCGTGCATCGGAGGCGGAGTGCTTCCTCGCCTCCTCGCTGCGGACGACGGGCATGGTGGTGCTCGCGGGCACGGGGAGTTTCGTCTATGGCCGGGCGAGGGATGGCCGGTGGATGTCGGCGGGCGGAGCGGGACCCGTCATCGGCGACCATGGCTCGGGCTTCGATCTCGGGCTACGCGCCATACGGGCGGCGTGCCTCGCGGCCCAACTGCGCAGCTATCGCGGCCCGCTCACTGACGCGGTCCTGGAGGCCTTCGAGTGTGAACAGAGATGGGACCTCGTTACCCTCTACCACACGAACCCCCCTTCCAGGCTGCAGATCGCCGCGCTGGCCCCGATCGTGACGCGTCACGCCGAGCAGGGCGATCCGGTCGCCCTGCAGATCCTCGATGAGGCGGCCCACGAGCTATCGGCCCTGGCCGCTGGCGTGCTCGAAGAGCTGGGGATCTACCGCGAGGAGACGGTCATCCTGGCCGGCGGCGCGGCCGAGGCCACAGCCTACCAGGAGGCGCTCCGGCGACACCTGGCTCCCCTGTTCGCCGGCCCTGTCGACATCTGTCGGCCGAAGTACCGGCCCGCGGTAGGGGCCGCGTTCGTTGGTCTGAAATACCTAGGCGTGGAGTGGTCGGAAGATCTCATCGGGACGCTAGACAGCGACCTGGCTGCCTGGGGTCTCGCTGGGGCAGCTAAGGAGTGAGAGCATGCTCGGTAAGCGCTACGTGGACGTCATGCGCGGCCAGCTGGACAAGCTGGAGGGGCAACTGGAACACCTGTCGGAGGTGGCGGACCGGATCGCGGAACGCCTTGCCACAGGAGGCGCCTTGCACATCCATGACACCGGCCACCTGCTGAACCAGGAGCTGGTCAACCGGGCCGGCGGCCTCATGGCGATGACGCCCCTGCAGTACAGCTTCTCCGTGCACAATCCGGTCTCGGCCAAGCACGCCGCGCGACCCCCCATTGGCGAGACGGACTCGCGTCTCGCCGTCACGAACGCCGCCCTGGATGCTAGCCAGGTCCGAGCCGAGGATGTGCTCATCATCGGTTCGGTGTCGGGCCGAGCGGCGAACGTCGTCGATCTGGCGCTGCGAGCGCGCGAACGCGGTACCCTCGTGGTGGCGTTGACCTCGCTCACCTACTCCGGTTCGGTGACGAGCAAGCATCCGTCGGGCAAGCGGCTCTTCGAGGCGGCGGAGATCGCCATCGACAATGGGGCCATCGAGGGCGATGCCTGCCTCGAGGTGGAGGGCCTCCCCGTGCGTGCGGTGCCCACGTCGGGGGTCGGGGCCGCGATGACCGCGTGGGCGCTTGTGGCGGAGGTCATCGAGAAGCTGCTTGCTCGCGGCATAACGCCGACCGTATATGCCTCCGCCAACCTCGACTGGGGCCAGGAGTTCAACGATCGCGCCAAGCACGGCTTCGACGAGAGCGGCATCTAAGGAGGGTGCGTCATGTCATCAGGAGCGTATTTCGAGGCCGCACGCGAGGCTCTCGACCGCCTGGAGGCACATTCGGGCAGAGCGCTCAACGAGGCGGCGGAGATCCTCGTGGAGGCGATCCGCAATGGGCGCACCCTCTACTCCTTCGGCTGCAGCCACTCGTTCATCCTGACTGAGGAGGTCGTCTACCGCACGGGGGGCCTCATGCTCATCAATCCCGTGACGCCTCACGGAATGGCCATGGATGTGCGGCCGCTATGGATGACGAGTCGAATCGAGAGGGTGAACGGGTACGGGGCCGTTCTCGCGGAGGGAGCGGGGATCGGCGAGGGGGATGCCGTACTCGTGGCCTCGACAAGCGGACGGAATGCCGTGGCCATCGACTTCGCCCTCCGGTGCCGCGAGGCTGGGGCCAAGGTGATCGGTATCACATCCCTCGACTACACCAACGCCGTGACGAGCCGGCATCCGCAGGGGCTCAAGCTGAAGGATGTCGTGGATCTGGTCATTGACAACGCGGCCCCGGCGGGCGATGCCGCTGTCAACGTGGATGGCTTCGAGCAAGCCATAGGGCCGCTCTCCACGCTCACCGGCGTGGTCGTCGTCAACGCCATCGTGTGCCAGGTGGTCAAGACTCTGGTCGAGGCAGGAGAGGCGCCGCCCGTCTTCGTGAGCAGCAACCTGGACCAAGGCGATGCGCACAACCGCCGGGAGCTCGAGACGAACAGGCACCGCATCACGTACCTCTAGCGGCGGCTAGGGTCTCGGCGAGTGGCACACAGCCGACCATGGGGTCAGCTCCTCGCGGGCACGAACTCGCGCGCCGCGCGGAAGGCGGCTATCACGTTCTCGGGCGGGACGTCGTCCTGGATCTCGTGGGCGGCAGCAAAGACGTATCCTCCGTCCTTGGCTAGGACCGCGATGGTGTCGTGGGTGCTCTCCTCGACTTCGTTGGGGGTGGCTCGGGGAAGCACTTCCTGGGTGTCTATGCCGCCGTGGAAAACGATCCGCTCGCCGTAGGCGCTCTTGAGGCTCTCTGCCTCCATCTCGGGCGCGCAGGGCTGGATGGGGTTCAGGATCTCGACGCCGCAGTCGATGAGGTCCGGGATCAGGTGAAAGACGTTGCCGCACGAGTGGTGCAGGAAGGCGGCGCGGGTGTACTTGCGCGTCAGCTGGATGCGTTCAGTCATGTAGGGCTTGATGAGGCGGCGGAACATCGCCGGCGAGATGAAACTGGCAAGCTGGGTCGCGAAGTCATCGCCGCTGGAGGTGAAGTGTATGTAGGGGCCGACCACGGGGTAGTAGAGCTCGATCACTCGCCGCTGGAACTCGAAGACGTGGTCGAAGAACCGCAGGACGAAGTCAGGCTCGGCGATCATCTGCGTCAGGAACGTCTCATAGCCGCACACCCAGCATCCCATTTCCAGCACACCGAAGATCGGGTGCTCACCGCAGATGACGTAGTCGGTCTCCTCGTAGAGCTTGCGAGCCACCTCGCCGAAGCGCTCTATGCGGGCGGTGTCTATGCTCTCGGGATCTGGCCACGGGTAGGCCTCGAGGTCCTCTGCGGTGGCGTTGGCGAGCGGGGAGTAGACGATGTCCCAGTGCCTCCCCGTGAACCGACGCCGGACACCCCACGGGTCGATCGTCTCGACATCGCTTACCCGGCCGGCCTGCTCTGATTGCGGGAACAGGATCTCACCCACCGCGCGAGTGTCGATGTCCAGAGCCCGTAGGAGCCGCTCGTCGAGGCGAGTGCTGTTCGCATCAGAGGTGTAGGCGGGATCGGGGTCGAGACCGAGGAGGTCCATCAGCGCCGCCCTGGGCTTGGCGGCAATCCCCGAGAGGGGGCAGCCGCCAAGGTCGAGCACCAGCCTCTCGGGCGTGCGGTGCTCCATGGTCTCTTTGAAGCGCTCGCGTCGCGACTGTGCCATGCTTCGCCTCCTCAGACTCCGCGGAGTTCCATGGCGACGTTGAACAGAGCCTCAACATTCGGCCACGGGAAGCCCGGATCGACTTCCAGGTACAGCCACGAGCCGCCCTGGTGGGTTTGGAAGAGATCCACTAGGCGCAGGACGTAGTCGCGGATCTCCTGCGGCGTGCCCCGCTGCATGAGCTCGCCGCGGTCGGGATGCAACTCCACGGCCATACCGAGATCTCGGCAGGCCCGAGCCAGTTCCGGCAGTTCGAACGCGGTCAACTGAGGCCAGATCGCGTCAACCCCTAGGTGACTGAAGTTCTCCAGAATCGGGCTGATCTGGCCGCATACGTGAAAGAAGATCGCCCTGTCAGCCGCCTTCACGGCCTCGAACCAGTGCCGGTAACGGGGGGCGAAGAAGGAACGGAAGAGCCCGGGCGACGTGATCATCGCCTGCTGTGTGCCGTGGTCGTCCGCGAAGGTCACGCCGTCAACGCCCGTGGCCAGGCTGCGGCGCACATGGGCGAGATAGTGGTCAGTGATAAGGTCAGCCAGGCGATGGACCTCGGGGGTGTCGTCGACCAGGTCCATGAGCACCTTCTCGAAGGGACGAAGGGCTCTCAGAAGCTCGAACAGCTGCCCGAAGCCGCCGAGGGTGTAGTAGGTCTCGCGCTCCTTGGCAACGCGTTGGCGAGCCAGATCCACGTCGGGTCCCGCCTCTGGCGGGGCTGGTGGAAGCTGGTACGCATCCAAACTGCTCCAGTGTTCGAGGGGCCACTCCACGGGGTGGCCCCAGATGCCGAAGATGCGGTACTCCCAGCGGATCCCCCACTCATCCGTCGCGAACGCGTGGTACCGGCCGTCCGCGTCATAGTGCTCGGGTGGCGGAGGCTCGGGCACTTGAAGACCGCTCAGGTCGCCGAAGTCATGACCGCAGGCTTGTATCAGGTCGACCAGCTTACGGCCATGCTCGTGCAGGCCCGCGGCAACCGGCGCGATGCGCACCGGGACGACGTCCGGGGCCTGGTAGCGCAACGCCGCCAAGACCCGTTCCCTAGGCAGCATACCGCCGTCGCACCTCATCTCTTCCCTCGCTGACGTGGAGCGCGGGTGTCATCGGCCGGCCTCGGCCGCATAGTGGAGCATGTTGCGCAAGAGCCGCCCGGCCACGGGGTCTACGCCCGGCCTCTCGTGGATGTTCAGGGTGCTCAGGCGATCCGGTCCGCGCCGTGGCCGTGGACCGCAACCGTGGGCTCGTTCCCCTCCTTGTGCCCGGGGTCCTCTACCGCGGAATGACGAAGGAAGGAGTCCATCCGAGCGTTTGCTATACTGAACCCATCGTGCCTGGAGGCCTCATCGTGTCGAGACTCGCAAGCTTCGTGCCGATCCTCCTCTCGCTGTCACTGCTCGCCGGATGCGCCCAGTGGCCCGTGGACGGTGGCAGCAGCAACTACCCCAACCGGCTACTGAAGATCACCGTGGAGTTCGCCGATCCCATCAACCCCAGCTACTACTACTTCATGTGTTTCGACACCGATGGCGATCGCGAGACAGGACCACTGCCCATCCCGACCGGTCCCTTCTGGGGCAACGGTTGGGGGACGGGCGTCATCTCCGCGTACGTGATGTACCACAGTGGGCAGTTCCGAGTAAGCCGGCCGCGCGTGCTCTCGGCGCTCGTCGAGCCCTCGGGCGGTATCCTGGACGTGGGAGGCAACCCGGAGCCACCGATCAGCGGCAGCCATCTCGTTCGCATCGATGCCGTTGCCCTGGGCGAGGCAACGATCGAGGGCACGGGGACGGTGACCGGGGTCACGAACGCCGCGAGCCAGAACGCGGGTCAGTACACCCTCGCCACCGACGCGGCCGGGGCCGTTGTCGCCGGCTCCGTGGCCTTCACGCCGGCGGAGGTCGGCGGCCGGGAACTCACGACTCAGGAACAGGCCATTCTGGATGCGCTCAACGTGGGGGGGGCCGCCCTCGGGGCCAACTCCTTGGCATTGCTGGGCTTGACACTGGAGCTTGGGCCTCCGCTGGCAGCGAGCCAGACGATCACCGTCGCACCCACCACGGGCACAGTGACGGACCGGTTCTCCTCCTACTTCGGGGTGAACGACACGACGAGCACCGGCGCCATCTACGCCAATGCGGTTCATCCAGGTCCGGAGCCTGTGATCCCGGGCATGTCGTTCCGCACCGGCCAGCTCAGCTCCCCGGCGACGGTGGAGATCATCACCCAGTATGAGGCGACCGTCGATGACCTCGGGCCGCCCTTCGACTACGAGTACCCGGAGGTTGGCGGGCGCGAACTGACGGTCAGCGTCGATATGGCTCAGATCGGGGATCCGCTAGACGAGATCCAATTCAACATCATCGCTACTGACACGCTGCCTCTGAATCCCGAGATCGTGCTCGACAAGAGCTATGACGGGCTCGGACCGGACGGCACGACCTTCGTGACCCTCCCCATCGACACGAACCGGAAGCTTCACAATGCGGATGCCGCGCTGCCCGAGGGGGCGGGCGACGTCTTCCTGGGTGCGCTCTCCAGTAACGACCTGCAGCTAGGGGAACTCGATATCGTAGACTGGTCGGTTGAGGTCAGCGTACGCGCCACCACGGCCCAGTTCTAGGGCCTCGAGAAGAGGACTTTGCGGTGAACAGATCGGGGTTCTCCAGGGTGACCATCGAGCGGGTCACTCCGTACTCGCCCGGCAAGCCGATCGAGGAGGTTCAGCGGGAGCTTGGGCTGAGCCACATTGTGAAGCTGGCTTCGAATGAATCGCCCTACGGGCCATCGCCCAAGGCGATGGAGGCCATGCGCGCCGCGATCGAGCGGACCCGGCTTTACCCGAACAACCTATCGCAAGACCTGACCGATGCCTTGGCGGACCACCTCGGCCAGCCTCCGCGCCGGATCTTCGTGGGGCGCGGCTCGGATGAGGTCATTCACATGACGGGGTTGGCCTTCCTGAATCCTGGCGAGGAAGTGATCTACGCTGACCCGCCCTTCGCGCTGTACCCCATGACGGCACAGCTCATGGATGCCACCGAGGTACCGGTTCCGTTGGTAGAGTACGTCCATGACCTGGACGCGATGGCCAAGGCGGTGACAGAGCGGACGAAGCTCATCTTCGTCGCCAACCCCCACAACCCAACGGGTACCATCGTCACCGGAGCCCAGATGGAACGCTTCCTCGACAGCCTGCCTGATCACGTGGTCACATGCGTTGACGAGGCCTACTACGAGTACGTCATCGATGATGCCTACCCCAACAGCCTCCGCTGGGTCGATGAGGGCCGCAATGTGATCGTCTACCGGACTTTTAGCAAGATCTACGCCCTCGCTGGCCTGCGTGTCGGCTACGGTATCGTGCCCGACCACTTGAGTGGGGCGATGGCGCAAGTGCGCGCACCGTTCAATGTGTCAACTATCGCTCAGGACGCGGCCATAGCGAGCCTCGCCGACCCTGATCAGGTGCCGCGTGGACGGGAACTGAACTGCCAGGGGATCAAGTACTTCGAGGGACAGTTCGAGCGCCTGGGCCTCCGCGGCCCGGCCTCGTGCGCGAACTTTGTGTTCGTTGACACTCGACGTGATTGCCGAGCGGTGTTCGAGGCGCTGCTCCGGCGCGGGTATATCGTTCGCACAGGTGACATCTTCGGGATGAACACGCACATCCGCGTATCGGTGGGCACAGAGCAGGAGAACGAGGGATTCATCCAGGCACTCGAGGCAGTGTTGACGGAGGTGCCTGCAGCATGATCGTCGTGATGGCGCCCCAGGCGACCGCAGCCGAGATCGAGGTCGTGCAGGCACGGATAGCCGAAGAGGGGTATGCGGCCCATCTCTCCCAAGGCGAGGCCCGCACCGTGATCGGCGTGATCGGCGCCGGCGACGACCGCAAGCAAACCTTCGCCGACCAGGTTGAGAGCCTCGCCGGCGTGGAGCGCGTGATCTTCGTTCTCAAGCCGTACAAGCTCGTGTCCGCCGAGAGCCGGTCGGATCGCAGCGTCGTCGAGGTCGGCGAGGCGCGCTTCGGCGGCCCGAATCTCGTCGTATGTGCTGGCCCTTGCTCGGTGGAAAGCTACGAGCAGACCTTGGAGTGCGCTCGGGCAGTAAGGCGGGCAGGCGCCCAGGTGTTGCGCGGCGGCGCCTTCAAGCCGCGGACCTCGCCTTACGACTTCCAAGGCCTGGGCGAATCCGGGCTGGACATGCTCGCGGCGGCGAGGGATGAGACCGGACTGCCGGTAGTCACCGAGGCTCGCGCGGTGCGGGACGTGGAGACCGTGGCCGAGAAGGCCGACATCATCCAGATCGGCGCTCGCAACATGCAGAACTACGATCTCCTCCGAGCGGCTGGCGAGTCGGGCGCTCCGGTGCTACTGAAGCGTGGGTTAGCGGCGACCATCGACGAGTGGCTCAAGGCAGCGGAGTACATCGCGGCCACCGGAAACTTGAAGATCATTCTATGCGAGCGCGGCATCCGAACATTCGAGTCGAGCACGCGCAATACCCTCGACATAGCCGCCGTGCCCGTCGCCAAGCGACTGACGCATCTCCCGGTCATCGTAGATCCCAGCCACTCGGGAGGCCGACGGGATCTGGTCTTGCCGCTCTCCATGGCGGGTGTGGCCGTGGGCAGCGACGGTCTCATGATCGAGGTCCATCCTCAGCCGGATCGGGCTCTGTCGGATGGCGCCCAATCGCTCACCCCCGAGTCGTTCGAGCAGCTCGTGGAGCAGATTCGCCCCTTGGCGGAGGTTGTGGGCAAACCCCTGCCCAGCAGCGGCGGCAGAAAGGCGCCGGGCGGCCTATGGGAACCGTGACGATCGTGGGCGTCGGCCTCATCGGCGGCTCCTACGGACTGGCACTGAGGGAGCGCGGCCTGGCGAGCCGAGTCATCGGCTGCGCGCGCACACAAGCAACACTCGATGCGGCGCTACAGCGAGGAGCCGCCGACGAGGTCACTGCAGACGTCGCCGAAGCCTGCCGACAGGCGGATCTCGTCATCCTCTGCCAGCCGCCCGAGGCTGTAGTGGGCATGATGCCCCTCGTCGATGGAGCGGTGGGAGCTGACGCGGTCGTGACCGATGCCGCCTCGGTGAAGGTCCCGGTGGTGACCGCCGCCGAGGCGAACCTCAGTCGTCCCGGGCGGTTCGTTGGTGGCCACCCGATGGCGGGCTCCGAGAGGACGGGCGTGGAGCACGCTAAGGCTGACCTCTTTGAGGGCGCGAACTATGTGCTCACGCCCACCTCAAGCACGAGCGACGACGCCTTGGGTGTGGTGCGGGATCTGGCGGAAGGGCTCGGGGCACGGGTGCGAGTGATGCCGCCCGAGGAGCACGACCGAGCGGTTGCGGCCGCCAGTCACGCCCCTCACGCCGTGGCCGCGGCGCTGACCCGCGCCGTACTGACTAACTCTGCCGCTGTCGAGGTCCACGGCGCTGGTCTTCGTGACACCACTCGGGTTGCGGCTTCCGATGCCGCGATGTGGCGGCAGATACTCCTGGCGAACGCCGTTGCGGTCCTCGATGCTCTCGAACAGGTGCAGGGCGAGCTGGACGCTCTGCGCAATGCGCTCGCCGCTAGGGATGAGGCCCGCGTCGAGGAGTGGCTCCGCGATGCCGCCGTGCTTCGACGAGCGCTGGACTCGGCCGCGGAGGATGACGCATGAAGACGCTCATCGTCCGCGGAGGCCGTCCGCTTCGCGGCTGTGTCTCGGTGCCTGGGGATAAGTCGATCTCCCACCGAGCCGCGCTATTGGGGGCCGTGGCCGAGGGCGTCACGCGGATCACCGGGTTCCTGCGGGGCGAGGACTGCCTCGCCACCCTCGAAGCTCTGCGGGCGCTGGGCGTGGCAGTAGACGACAACGGGCATGAGGTCGTCATCCATGGGATCGACGAGGAGGGGCTTTCCACGCCCCGGGGCCCTCTCTGCGTGGGGAACTCAGGCACGCTCTTGCGGCTGCTCGCCGGCCTGGTCGCCGGGTACCCGGTGGAGGCCACCCTCGACGGTGACGCCTCTATCCGCCGGCGCCCCATGGATCGCATCGCGATCCCGCTGCGGTCGATGGGCGCGAGGGTCTCCGGCGCCGGCGACCGCTGTCTGCCTCCTGTGACGGTTCGCGGTGGGGACCTGCGGCCCATCAGCTACACGTCGCCCGTGGCCAGCGCTCAGGTGAAGTCCTGCGTGTTCTTCGCGGGACTGCGGTGCCACGGGGTGACGAGCGTAACCGAGCCAAGACCCTCCAGGGATCATACCGAGCGCATGCTCGAGGGCTTCGGCGCCGTGGTCGAGCGGAACGGATTGACGGTGTCGGTACTCGGGCCCGGGAAGCTCCAGGGGCGAGCCGTGCGCGTGCCAGGGGACATCTCGTCAGCTGCCTTCTACCTGGTTGCCGGAACGGTGGTGTCCGGGTCGTCGATCACCGTTCAGGCAGTTGGAGTGAACCCTACTCGCACCGGATTCCTCGACATCCTGGCAGAGATGGGCGCGCCCGTCAGGCAGGGCCCCATTGCCCAGGAGGACGCCGAGCCGGTGGCTGACCTGCAGTCCGAGGAAGGCGCACTGAGAGGCGTGCGCATTGGCGGCGATTTAGTCCCGAGGGCAATCGACGAACTGCCCGTAGCCGCGCTAGCCGCGTGCTTCGCCGATGGCCCTACGCGGATTCAGGACGCGGCCGAGCTGCGAGTGAAGGAGAGCGATCGGATCGCCTCGACTGCCCGGCTCCTGGCGAGCTTCGGAGTCCGGGTGGAGGTCGAGGACGACGGGCTCGTCGTGTATCCCGGTCGCCTTGGCCCGGCGATGGTGGACAGCGGAGGAGACCACCGCATCGCCATGACTGGCGTCATCGCCGGACTAGCGGTCTCCGGTGAGAGCCGGATCCGGGATACGGCGTGTATTGCCACCTCATTCCCAGGATTCGTGGAGGGGCTCTGCTCCCTCGGAGCGGACGTGGAGGAGGCCGACGATTGAGCGCGCGGCAGCGCCCCATAGTGGCCATCGACGGGCCGGCGGGAGCGGGTAAGTCGACCGTCGCCAAGGCCGTATCCGAGCGCCTCGGCTACGTCTACGTTGACACGGGGGCCATGTACCGAGCCGTGGCGCTAGGGTGCATTCGCCGCGGCGTTGAGATCGAGGATGAGCAGGCGGCATCCGAGATTGCCGCAGGGATCGGTATTGAGTTCGCGCCGGCAGACAACGGCGGACAGCTCACGCTCATGGACGGAGTCGACGTGAGCCGGGCTATACGGGAGCACGAGGTCAGCGACGCGGCAAGCCGGGTGAGCGCACATCCGCGGGTGCGCGAGCAGATGGTGGCGCGGCAGCGGGAGATGGGCCAGTGTGGAGGGGTCGTCATGGAGGGGCGGGACATCCAGACGAACGTCTTCCCCGACGCTGAGGTGAAGGTGTACCTGCGAGCCTCCATCGAGGAACGCGCGCGCCGCCGCGCGAGGGACCTCCGGGAGCGAGGCCTCGATGTGCCCTCTCGGGAGGAGCTTGAGCGTAGCATCGCGGAGAGGGACGAGCGGGATGCCACCAGGGGGACCGCGCCGATGGCGGCGGCCGATGATGCGGTGATCATAGACACCGACGATTTGACCATCGAGCAAGTGGTGGAAACCGTAGTGGTTTTGGTGCGCCAACGCCAGGGGGAGGCGTCAGATGGCTAGGGCTCCGGAGATGCCGGCCGTTGGCAGATGGAACTGGTGGCGTAGCGCGCTGTACTGGATCGGCGGCTCACTGGGTCGAGCTATCTTCTTTCCTGGGCGGCTCACGGTCACCGGGGTGGAGCGAATCCCCACTGAGGGCGCCTTCCTCCTCGCGGCGAACCATACAAGCTACATCGACCCGCCGGTGATCGGCGGATCCATCCTTGGTCGCCGTCGGCTCTGCTACATGGCGCACTCAGGGCTGTTCCGAATACCGGTTTTCGGGCCCATCATCTCGGCTGTGGGAGCTTTTCCCGTCAAGCGCGGAGTGGCGGACCGAAAGGCGATTCGGATGGCCGCGGACCTGTTGCGCGCGGGGCACCCCGTGCTAGTCTTCCCTGAGGGCACTCGCTCTCCAAGCGATGTAGCCCACCTTCCGTCGGAGCTCGGGGCCGCCTACCTGGCGGCGTTGTCGGGGGCGCCGGTGATCCCCGTGGGCGTCATCGGCACATCTCGGGTGCTTCCTCGGGGGGCGCTGTTCCTACGGCCACGACGTGCCGAGGTCCGCTTCGGTCCGCCGGTTGACCTGCCGATGCTGGGCCAGGGCAGACGCGACAAGACGGCTCTCGCGGATGCGGCTTACGCCATCATGGGCGCCATTGTGGCGCTCACCGGCCTCCCCCATCCTGGTGTCGCCGGGACGCCGTCGGAGGTCTGGCCCGAGGGTACTGGGCCGGACTGGAAGCCGAAGAACGTGGACGAAGAGCCGGACTGACGCTAGGCTGGCACAACGCTACAGGTTAGGAAGCTGACCCTGTTGGTTGACAGATTCGCATTCATCATCCACCCCCTCGGCTTTGAGGACCTCGCGCTGAAGTTCCCGATCCTCCGTCGACTCCCGACCTTCGTGTCTAAGCTGGGACTGAAGCTCTACGGGGCAACGAAGGTAAGCGACATACGGGGCATACGCAGCAAGACGGGCAAGGAGTTGGAGGGCCTCTTCATCGCCTGCCCCCTGACGTCGGAGATGCTGATTCATGGTGACGCGAAGCGGAACATCGACACCATCGTGAAGTGCGGGCGCATCGCCGAGGCTGAGGGCGCGAAGATCGTCGGTCTCGGAGCTTTCACCTCGGTCGTGGGCGACGCCGGCGTCACCATCGCCGACCGGCTCGACATCGCCGTCACCACGGGCAACACCTACACCGTGGCCACGGCATTGGAGGGCGCACTCAAGGCCTGTCGCCTACTGGGCAAGGAGCCATCCTCCGTCCCGGCTGCCGTGATCGGCGCTGGCGGCTCCATCGGCGCGGCGATCGCCAAACTCCTGGCGCCCGATGTGGGGCGCCTGACTCTCATCGACCTGGACCCGGCGCGTATCGAGCAGGTGGCGGGTGAGATCCAGTGTGGCACGCCGATTGATCTGAGCACCGATGTGAACGCCGCGCTGCCTGAGGTCGACCTGGTAGTGACGGTGACCAGCGCCGTATCCGCGATCGTTCAACCCCACCACTTGAAGCGCGGGGCGGTCGTGTGCGATGTCGCGCGCCCTCGCGATGTTTCGGCGCAGGTCGCCAAGGAACGGCCCGACGTGCTCGTCATCGAGGGCGGCGTCGTGCGCGTGCCGGGCGATGTGGATTTCGGACTGAACTTCGGCTTCCCGCCCAAGACGGCTTACGCCTGCATGTCCGAGACGATGATTCTTGCCCTGGAGGGGCGCTTCGAGGACTACACCTTGGGCAGGACCCTCTCTCTGGACAAGGTCCGCGAGATCCGCGAGCTCGCGGCTAAGCATGGGTTCGAGCTCGCGGGGTTCCGCAGCTTCGAGCGAGCCGTTGACGAGGCCACGATTGAGCGTGTGAGGCAGCTCTCGCAGGCTGGCTGAGCCGACGCCCATTCGCCCCCAACCGAAGCACCGGACGCTGGCGCCTGAGCCAGGGCAACCAACATACCTGTAACCTGCCGCCCCCCGATGCCGTATCCCCACTGAATGACCGGAGGGTGCCGTGAGCGCGCGGAGCGACGCCGAGCTGGTGAGCGGGGTTCTCTCGGGTCACCGAGAGTGCTTCGCGCACCTCGTCGACCGGCACCGAAGCCGAGTCTACTCCGTGATGCTTCACGCCGTGGGGGACAGGGACATGGCCGAGGATCTGACCCAAGAGACCTTCCTGAAGGCCTACCGGAACCTGGCGAACTACGACAGCTCACGGGCGAAGTTCCCAACCTGGCTGCTCACCATCGCCTCTCGACTTCGCGTGGACGCCCACCGACGGGCCAGACCGGAACGGTCCCTCGATCAGATGAGCGCAGACCAAGGCTTCGATCCGGCCAGCGAGGAGCGTACGGAGCGCGCGCTGGAGGCGGCGGCCGTCGGCCAGGCCGTTCGGGCGGCCATTCAGCGGCTCCCCGAGAGGCAGCGTGTGGCGGTGATCCTGAAGCATATCGAGGACATGCCCTTCTCGGAGATCGCCCAGATCATGGGCTGCACGGTCAACTCAGCGAAGGTACACGCCCACCGTGGGCGCAACCGCCTTGCCCAACTGCTGGGCCACCTTCGAGAGGAGGAACTGCAGTGAAGTGCTCTGAGGCCGAACGGCTCATGGACGCGATCCTCGACGGGGACCTCAACGGGTCACCGCGACTAGAGAGCCACATGGCAGGTTGCGAGGCCTGCGTCCGGCGCTGGGAAGCCCTGCGTCGCACCATCGCTGACCTCGCCTCAGTGGCGAGTCCTCCCGTTCCCGAACGGATCACGAGGAGCGTCATGGCAGCCCTTGCCGCCGATACCGCGGCGGAGAGGTCCCACCGCGTCGCTACGCTCATGGCGGCCTGCGCCATGGTACTCGCCGCTCTAGTGGGCATAGGAATCGGCTGGTCGATGGGGCTCGGCGGTGCCGCGGTGACGCTCTTCGCTGCGGTAAGCGAAGCCAGCCTCTCGCTGGTATTCGACGCCCGTGACAGCGTGGGAATTGGCTTCCCTGGATATGTTCTGCTCGCTTTCGTGTGGGCCGGGGTCATGACGGTCGTTCTCCTGGGAACGGCCGCCGTGGGCAAGCTCTGCGCCTACCGCATCGCCGCACGACGAGGAGCGGGTGATCATGAATCGCCGTAGCACGCGCAGTCCACTCACACTCATCGCTGGGGTCGCTCTGATCGCTCTGAGCCTGCCTGCGGCGAGCGCCTGGGCCGTGGAGATCACGTCCAGCAACCGGGGTGCTCTTCTCGCTCCTGGGGTCTTCGAACTGGAAGAAGGCCCCGTGGCCCTCGCGGTGGCCAATGGCGATGTCCGGCTCACCGAGGATGCCGAGGGCGGTGTCGCGGTGCTGGGTGGCACGCTGACTCTCGCCAAGGGCGTCGAGGTTGGTGGCCCTGTGGCGGTCGTCGGAGGGGCTTTCGTGCGCGACGGCGGGGCACGTGCGCGGGGCGACGTGTTGGAGTTGCCGGGCGAGTGGCTCGCTAGCGCGGTGAAGGCGTTCTACGGCGTCAACGGAGACGTCACCCCAGAGCCGGGGTCGGTCTACCGCGAGGCCGTGAAGTACACGGTAGAGCCGGATGCCGTGGTGAAAGGCGACCTCGTCGTCACGTGGGGAGACGTGGTTGTGGAGGGCGTGGTTGAGGGCTCCATCCTAGCCCTGGGGTCCAGCGTCACACTGACCGACTCGGCAGAGGTGCGCGGAGGCATCCTGCAGGTGACCTCTGAGGCCGCGGAGCCGCTCCGGATCGAGCCCGGAGCGGTGGTCCGGGGGGCAAAGCTGCGGCTTCCGAGGCCCGTACACGCGGGCAGTGCGCCGCCGTTAGCCAGCGCCAAGGGGGCTGAGTCGGAAGCGTTGCCGCCCACGGCCGAAGCCACGGAAGGAACCTCCGAGTCCGAGTCGCCCGCCGTCGAGCCAGCTGCCGACGGGTCCTACCGGCAACGCTCCCTCGCCCCGATCATGGGAAGCTCGGCCACCATCTCTAGTGGCGAAGAGGTCGAGCAGGTCATGGTCTTCGGGGGCCGGGCGACTCTCGAGGAAGGCGCGCGCGCAGGCGATGTCGTCATCTGGGGTGGCGAGGCGATCATAGATGGCGAGGTCGCTGGCGACCTGGTCATCATGGGAGGGAGGGCCAGCCTCGGTCGCAAGGCCGTCGTACGTGGCGACGCCGTGGTGATGGGCGGAGAGATCAAGGGCGCCGAGGGTGCGCGGATCGACGGTGAAAGGGTCGTTTTCGGTGGACGGATCGACGTGCCCGGCGTTCAGGCGACGGAGGGCACGGTCGATCCCTTCAGCCCCGGAAAGGTGACGGTGCGTAGTCACCCGGCCATTGGGTGGGCCCGTGGGGTGATCTCGGAGTTCGTAAGTGGCCTCGTAATGCTCCTGCTCAGCTTTGGGCTCGTGCTCCTGGTGACAGGGGCGTGGCCGGAGCGGGTGGAGAGCATCAGCAGTTTCGCTCGCTGGAATCTGGGTCGTTGCCTCGGCATAGGGCTGCTGGGCGTGGGCGTCGCTGCCCTCGTCACCCTGGTCTTCAGTCTGATAACGTGTCTCATTGGCGCTCTGCTGGCGGTTCCCCTCATGTTCACCATCCTTTGGCTCGCGCACATCATTGGCGCTGCCGGCATAGCCGCACTGGTGGGCAATGCGGTGCTGCGCAAGACCAAGCTGTCAGCCGCAACCCTGGTCGGCGAAGTGGCGGCGGGAGCGCTCGCCATCGGGCTCGTGAAGTGGGTGGGAACTAGCCTGCCCGTCGTCGGGACCCTCGTCTCCATCGCGATGCTCGGTCTGTGGCTCGTCGAACTGGGAGCGGTTATAGAGACGCGTTGGGGCGCCGACCCGGGCGGAGGTGGGCGCCCCTGGCCCGCGCGCTGGGGTCGCAACCATCGGCCATCGCCCGCCGCCCCGTCGGCGTGGCCCCCGGCGGAGGATCCCTTCGATGACGAGTGGATCCGCGAGGCTGCCCCCGGCGGCTCGGAGGCTTCCCCGCCGCCAGTGGAGCGATCCGACGACGCACCTGTGGACGCGGACCCGATGGATGGCCCTGGAAACAGCGCGGGCGAGTAGAGGCACAGGGGAGGAGGACCGTCGCGGTGGTCCTGTGGCCAGGGCGGATTGCCTGCAGCGCACCTATCCGGTACCCTGCGGACACGCTAAGCTGGACCGAGAGGAGCCTCCCCGTGGCTCGGCCCGAGGGCGAAGGAAGCCAGGCTCAGGAGACGCAGGCATCGCCCACGGCTATCCAGTGGAGTGTACACCCCGCCAAGGGGCACCCTTTCCGAACCATCAGCATCGGCGTCCTCGCCATTGGTACGGGAGCCCTTGCCGCTTGGTGGTTCGGTTCCGCGATGCTCGGGGTCCTCGCGGCCGCAGCCCTGATGCTCATGCTGCTCCCGTTCCTGTTGAAGACCACCTACACCCTTGGGCAAGCTGACATCGAGGTCAGGACGATCCTGTACCACTTCGCGCGGCCACTCGCGCCGTTCCGGTCCTTCGAGATGGGCGCGGACCGGCTATGGCTCTGCACGCGCAGCAACCGGCACCTCCTGGACAACTACCGGGGCATGCTGGTGCTCGTGGGCCCCCATGGCGAGAGGGTGCGGGACGCCCTCCTCGAAAGGGGATTGAAGGCCCGTGAGGCCGACAATACCAGAGAGGAGCGGCCGTGAGCGGCGGGGACCCCACGCGGGAGCTTAGGCCTGACTTCGACCCAGATCACCCACGCGGCCTCGATGAGTGGAGGGCGGTGGAGGAGGCCGATCCGCAGCAACTCGCGGACCTGCAGGCCCGCATCGCCAAGAAGCTTGCCGATCTCGAGATGGCCACGCCCGCCATCATCGCTCTTGAGTCGACGAAGCCCGTCACTTTCATCGTCTCCCAGGCCCTTGCAGCCGGGGAACCACTCCTCTACTGGCTAGCCGGTCTCCAGGACTACTACAACTTCCGCAAGGTCATGGAGGATCGGGAGCAGGTCGAGAAGCTTATCCAGCGCATCGAGGAGGCCGACGAGACGCGCAGAGAGCGGATTGCATACCGTAAGGCCGCTCGACGGAGGCTGAGGGAGTGGAAGCGCGCTCGGAGGCGGCGAGCAGGTCTTCGCTGACGCCCGCGGAACACCGTAGGGTCCGGGGGGCTTCGGTCGGGACGACCTGAAGAGCAGTCTAGCTCACCCCTAGCATGCCGATGCCGGTAGCCCGGCAGGCTCGCCGCCTGTCCGGGGTAGATGATGGGGCCGGGACCTCGCGGTCTTGGCAGGAGGCGACTATGAGTGAACCTCGTTCTATCCTAGCCACGGATTGTGGCTCAACCACGACGAAGGCCATCCTCATCGAGAAGGATGCCACGGGCTACCGCCTTGCCGTGAGGGGCGAGGCGCCCACCACGGTGGAGGCGCCTTTCGAGGATGTGACGCGTGGGGTCCTGAACGCCATCCAGGAGGTGGAGGAACTCTCGGGACGGACCATCCTGGATGACCAAGAGCGGATCATCAAGCCCGAGGGCGAGGGCAGACGAGGCATCGATCTCTATGTCTCCACCTCTAGCGCCGGTGGCGGCCTCCAGATGATGGTCTCGGGCGTGGTCAAGCAGATGACGGCGGAGTCGGCCCAGCGCGCCGCTCTGGGCGCGGGGGCCATCGTCATGGACGCCTTGGCCCACAACGATGGCCGCCTCCCCCATGAGCGCATCGCTCGAATCCGCTCCCTTCGGCCCGATATGATCCTCATGTCCGGCGGCACGGACGGTGGAACCGTCACACATGTCGCCGAGATGGCGGAGATCATCGCGGCCGCGGACCCCAAGCCACGCCTCGGCGGCGGGTACCGGCTCCCCATCATCTTCGCGGGCAACAAGGACGCCCGCGATCCGGTGTCTGAGCAGCTTGGGGAGAAGTCCGAGCTTCACATAGTGGACAACATCCGGCCCACCATGGATGAAGAGAACCTCGGGCCCGCCCGCGACATGGTCCACGAGCTCTTCATGGAACACGTCATGCAGCAGGCGCCGGGTTACGGGAAGCTGAGTACGTGGACCGACGCGCCCATCATGCCCACGCCCGCCGCCGTCGGCGCGATGACGCAGACGGTAGCCCATCGCGAGGGCATCCAAGTGGTTGGCGTCGACATCGGCGGCGCAACTACTGACGTCTTCTCCGTCTTCCGTAGTGACACGGAGGAGGAGGGCGAGGAGCGCGAGCTGGTTTTCAACCGCACAGTGAGCGCGAACTTGGGCATGAGTTACTCCGTGAGCAACGTGCTCGTGGAGGCCGGCGTGGCGAACGTGCTTCGTTGGTGCCCTCTGGACATCGATGGGGCCGGGCTGGGCAATCGCATCAAGAACAAGATGATCCGACCGACCACCATCCCCCAGACCCTCGAGAGCCTCATGGTCGAGCAGGCGATCGCCCGCGAGGCCCTGCGACTGGCTTTCGAGCAGCACAAACAGCTCGCCACCGGTCTCAAGGGCGTCCAGCAGCAGAGAACCATCGACCAGGCCTTCGACCAGACGCTATCGGGGCAGACCCTTGTGGACTTGATGGACCTCGGCCTCATTATTGGATCAGGCGGAGTGCTCTCCCACGCTCCTCGACGTCAGCAGTCGATGCTCATGATGATCGACGCTTTCGTGCCCGAGGGCATCACCCAACTGGCCGTGGACTCCATCTTCATGATGCCCCAGCTTGGGGTGCTCGCGGAGATGCACCCCGAGGCCGCCATGCAGGTCTTCTGGCGCGACTGCCTGATACCCCTGGGCAACTGCATCGCCCCCGTGGGCGGAAAGGCCAAGCCCGGCGACTCCCTCGCCAAGGTGACCCTCGCGGGCAAGACCTACGAGGTGATCGCTGGCGAGATGCTGGTCATCCCGAGTACGGGCGATGAGCGGCTCGAGGTCACCGTCGAGCCGACTCGACGCGTCGATGTCGGGGCCGGCAGGGGTCAGACGGTCCGCCAGACCATCCGCGACGACGGGGTGGTCGGCACGGTCCTCGATGGCAGGGGACGACCCCTCGATCTGCCGGAGGACCCCACGGAGCGATGCGAGCTGCTCTGGAAGTGGCTCAAGGCGATGGACATCTACCCCGAGGGGTAAGCAGGGAGGCGCCCGATGGCTCATGCCTATACACCCGGATTGCAGGTCACCGCGCACACGACCCTTCGGAAGGAGCGCATCCTCCCTCTGAAAGGCGAGGTCCTCGCCAAGGAGGGCGACCAAGTCAAGGGGACCGACATCGTCGCTCGCACTGACCTGCCCGGCGATATTGATATCGTCAACATGGCCTATGAGCTCGGCTGTGAGCCCAAAGAGATGAAGGCCAAGATGACCGTCGGTGAGGGCGATACCGTCACTGAGGGGCAGGTTATCGCCAAGAGCTTCTCATTCTTTGGCCTTTTCAAGCGCGAGGTCTGCGCACCGAGCGACGGCACGGTCGAGACGATCTCGGAGATCACAGGCAAGGTCCTCATCCGTAAGCGTCCGTTGCCGGTCGAGGTCACCGCCTACATCGACGGGACCGTCGTCGAGGTCCGGCCACAGGAGGGCGTGGTGGTCGAGTCCCCCGCCGCCTTCATCCAGGGCATCATCGGCGTGGGGGGCGAGGTGCACGGGCCCATCCGCGTGCTCGTGGACGCCCCGGACGCCATGCTCGTACCCGAGATGGTCGATGAGACGTGCGCCGGCGCGGTTATCGTGGGCGGACGGCTCGTCACTGCCGAGGCCCTTCGCAAGGCCCAGAGCCTGGGGGTAGCGGCCGTGGTCGTTGGCGGCATCCACGATGTGGACCTGGAGGGCTACCTCGGATACTCCTTGGGTGTCGCGATCACGGGTCACGAGGAGCTAGGGACCACCCTGGTGGTCACCGAGGGCTTCGGCGAGATCCCCATGGCAGCCCGCACCTTCGAGCTTTTGCGGTCACACGAGGGGCGCATGGCCTCCTGCAACGGCGCGACACAGATACGGGCCGGCGTGATCCGGCCCGAGATTGCCATCCCACTAGAGGGCGCTCCCGAAGCGGTTGCGGCCGCGGCCGGAACCATGTCCATCGGCGACACGGTGCGCATCATCCGCGAGCCCAGCTTCGGCGTGCTCGCTCAAGTGACGGACCTGCCGCCGGAACTCATCGCGATCCCCACCGGTGCGAAGGTGCGCGCGCTCACTGTGCGTCTCCCCGATGGCTCGGAGCTTACCCTGCCACGCGCGAACGTGGAGGTTATCGTCTCGTAGGGCAGAACCTGACGGAGTCTGGAGATTCCGCGTCGAAAGGGAGGGACGGATGAGGTTCCTCAAAGGTAGGGGCGCGTACGTGGTCGGTGGAGTGGTGGTAGCGCTCCTGTGGTGCGCTACGGCTGCCCTGGGCCAGACCGAACCGCCAGCGGCCACGGAGTCGGAAGAGGCCGCGGAGGCGGAGGCTCCTTACCCCCAGTTCCCGATGCCCGAGGACCCCGGTCTTCGGCCCCCCCAGGACGTGGAGATCGTTGACTTCCCCGACGACGAGGGCAACTGCCTTCTTCTGAACTGGGAGCCATCCCCCGATGACTCGGCGCCTGCGCGCCCACGTGAGTTCTTCGATCTCAAGCGCGGCGAGTTCCGCTTCATGTCGGCCGCGCACAAGCAACAGCGCCGGGAGGAGTGGGATGCGGCCGCGGCGGAGGCCAACAAGCGGGAGCGGTCGGGGTATGTGATCCGCCGGAAGCCTACAAGTCAGGCGGAGTTCCTGTGGGAACCCAACGGTGAGACTGGGCCGGTCTTCTCCCCGGTGATTATCCTGCCAGGATTCAGGCAATACCAGGACAATGACTTCCAGTTTCTGGTCCCTATCGGTGAGGACTCGGTACTGAGAGGGGAATCCCCCCCCACGCCCGAGGAGCTGCTTGAGATGCGGGAGGAGCAGTCTCTGCTCGATCCGCGCCTCACCCGGTGGGACTATGAGATCCGGTATTTCGAGGACGGGCGGATGTCGGAGCCCGTGGTGATGGCGAATACGGGTCCCAGAGGCAACTACTACAACCGCAAGTGGACCAACGTCCTTCTCATGGGCCTCGTGTCCTCTATCCTCATCATTTCCTTCATCTTCTCCGCGCGTTCGGGCCGGGAGCTCTATGTTCGGCCCGTCGCCGGGCTGCAGGCGGTGGACGACGCCGTGGGCCGGGCAACGGAGATGGGCCGCCCCATCCTGTTCTCCGCAGGCTTCGCGGGCGTGGACAACATCTCCACTATCGCCGCCATGGTGATTCTGGGCAGAATCGCGCGCATCGCGGCGCAGCACGGCACGAAGATCATCGTCCCATGCCTGGATCCCGTCGTCATGACCGCGCTCCGTGAGGTGGTCCGTGAGGCCTACGTATCGGTGGGACGCCCGGAGGACTACGAGGAGGATCGCATCTTCTACCTAACCGGCGCCCAGTTTGCATATGCGGCGGGAATGGCCGGGATCATGGTCCGCGAGAAGACGGCCGCGAACTTCTACATGGGCTATTACTACGCCGAATCGCTTATTCTGGCGGAGACGGGGTTCATGGCGGGGTCGATCCAGATCGTTGGCACCGACTCCTACACTCAGCTTCCGTTCTTCATTGTGGCGTGCGACTACACCCTCATGGGTGAGGAGTTCTTTGGCGCGAGCGCGTACCTCTCCAGGGAGCCCAAGCTCTTGGGCAGCCTGAAAGGGCAGGACTACAGCAAGCTGCTCATCGCCGTGTTCATGACAGCGGCCATCCTCGTCGCGACGGTGGCGGGGCTGGCCGGTGCCGATGGCATCGCGGAATGGACTCAGCAGCTCTTCCAGTACGCATCCTCGTAGCCGCCGGCTGGGCTGAAGGAGCCGCACTAGATGCGCAAGCAAGTGCCATTTCTGATCGCGACGGTCATGGGCATAGCCATGGTCGCCCAGTTTTTCATTCCTACCCATGGCCTTGTCCAGATGCAGTCGGTCGTTCTCCTCTACGGTCGCATCATAGGAGCGTTCGCCCTTGTGCTGGGCGTTGCGAGCCTTATACGCATCAACTGGATCCGGGCAAAACGTAAGGGCGAGGGTTGGACCTACGCGGCGGTCACGATCATCGGCTTCGTGGCCATGTTCCTCGCGGGGTCCCTCGGCGGCTTCTTCATTGCGCCTGAGGAGCCTGCGGAGACTGCGGCCGTTGCGAGCGAGTCGGCCCCTGCGGAGGCTGCTGTGGAGCCTGCCGCCACCCCGCCCCAGAAAAGCTACGACTTCGGCGCCGGCTTGGATATGACGAAGAACCGGGTGTTCGCGTGGATGTTCGACTACATCTACACGCCCATGGATGCCACGATCTTCGCCCTGCTCGCATTCTACGTGGCTTCGGCGGCGTACCGGGCCATGCGCGCCCGAGACCTGACCGCCGGTCTACTGCTCGGCGCGGCCATCATCGTCATGCTGGGTCGCGCACCGCTGACTTCGTACTACTGGGACCAGCTGATCTCTCAGCACGTGAAGTTCATCCCGAGCCTGGGTGACGTGACCGAATGGCTGATGGAGTATCCCAACACGGCCGCGAAACGCGGCGTCTACTTCGGGGTAGGCCTCGCCGCCCTGGGGCAGTCGATCCGGATCCTGGTAGGCCTGGAGCGGCCGTACATGGCCGGCACAGGCGACTAGAAGGGGGGATCCGATGGCACAGCAGCCGCATGTGAAACGCGACATTTGGGCCAGCCTTCTGAAGATCGATCGACGCATCGTGTTCGTCTTCATCTTCGTCGCGCTGACCGTGCCTTTCCTCATCCCGGGCATGAACGTTCCTGTCGAGACCCAGCCGCCCGCGGAGAAGCTCTTCGCGGCGATCGAGGCGCTGCCGTCGGGCAGTGACGTCATCATCTCCTTCGACTACGGCCCTTCGACGAAGCCTGAGCTCTCCCCGATGGCAACGGCCCTCGCTCGGCACTGCTTCAGCCGGGACATCCGCATCTACGCCACGGCCTTCTATCTGGAGGGTCCGGCTATCGGGGAGCAGATCCTCCGGGAAGTCGCGGAGGAGTACGGCAAGGAGGAGCACGTCGACTACGTCAACCTCGGCTATAAGCCTGGCGGGCCGGCCGCAGTGATCATGGGCATGGCGGCAGGAGTCTCCCAGGTGTTCCCCACGGACAAGAACAACACGCCCTTGGGCGACATCCCAGCCATGAGCCATTTCAAGAAGCTGAGCGATATCGAACTGTGCATTAGCCTCTCAGCGTCCACGTACCCCGAGGCATGGGCGGGGTTCGCAAAAGCCCGGGTCGGCGTTCCCTGCGCGGGAGGCGTGACCGCCGTCATGGCGGCTGACTTCTATGCCTTCCTGGATACGGGCCAGCTCGTCGGCTGCCTGATGGGCATGGCCGGCGCGGCCGAGTATGAGGAGTTGCTGGTCTCTAACAAGGTGAACGAGAACGCGTACGGCACGGCCACTCAGGGCATGGCCTCCCAGTCTATGGCCCACATCGTGATCGTCGCCTTCGTCGCCATCGGTAACATAGCCATGTACATGAGCCTTCGGAACCAGAGGCGCAGCGGAAGCCGACGCCGGAAAGGGGGAAGCCGCAGTGTCAACTCCTGAGCTTGTCGGGACCTGGATCGCGGCGCTGTTGACCTTCTGCGCCCTCAGCTTCCTCTACAAGGACAACCCCTTCTACAAGTTCGCTGAAGCGCTCTTCGTGGGAGTGTCCGCCGGCTACGGCGCGGCCTACGTTGTTCATCAGGTGTTTTACCAGGATGTGATCATACCGCTCTCCGTATGCTTCCAGGTGGCGGGACAGGAGCCCTCAGCGATCCTCCAGGTGATCAACCGGATCGTACCGTGCATCCTTGGCGTGATGATCCTCTCCAGGTTCATACCGAGTATCGGATGGATGTCGCGCTGGCCGCTCGCGTTCATCATTGGTTACGGCACGGGCTTCAACGTCGTCTACATCGTGCAGACGTTCCTCTTGCCGCAGATCTACGGGATGATCACGCCGCTGGTCGAGATCGTGAGGCCGGGCGAGGCCCCCTACGAGGGCCTTACATGGGGCGGGGTCATGGTGCTCAACACCGTCTCGAACCTAGTGCTGTTCGTCGGTGTGCTCTCGGTGATCGCCTACTTCTTCTTCAGCAAGGCGCATACGGGATCGTACGGCAAGTTCACGCGCTTCGGCGTCTGGATGCTCATGTTGGGGTTCGGCGCGACCTACGGGAACACGGTTATGGCGCGTATGTCGCTGCTGATCGGGCGGATTCAGTTCCTGCTCTATGACTGGATCGAGGGCGCCATAGGGCTCAGCCTGCCTGGCTAGCGTCCTACCCGGACCATGGGAGGCGGCGACCCTGCCTCCCATGGTCCGTGTACGCTATTTGGCGTTCTGGGCAGCTGCCTCCGCGAGAGCCGCACTGATATGCTGGGCGAAGCCTCCGGCATCCCTCGGCCCGACCGCCGTGACGATGCTGCCATCCCGCACGACAGTCTCGGGCTCGTGGTCCTCATCGGCGAGCTCCTCCGGGGTAGGCGGCACCGCTCGGCGCGCGGGGCCGATGGCGGACACTGCGGCGGCTTCCCCCTCATCCCCCTCGGCCCCCGGTGCGGACTCTACGGTGACCGCAGACTCGGCGCTCTCCTCGGCGGTCTCACCCTCCACGGCCCCGGGAGAGGACGCCTCACCAGTGGTGGGCGCGCTCCCACCCTCCGCAGCGCCCTCGAGCGGCTCAACCAGGCCCGAGGCCTCCAGAACGCTGATACCCTGGTCGATCCCCGCGACGACCTTGCCCGCAGCGCCAGCGGCTTCCGCCAGGGCCGTTGCGGCCTCATTGCCCGCGAGCCCGGGCTCGCCCTGCCATCCCACGAACACGACAGCATCGTAATCCTCCACCGATACCGCCGACAGCGCCACATCGGGGGTCAGGGATCCCATGATCGCGGCTTTCGCCTCTTGCGTCGTCGGCGCCGCGAAGCTCACTGCGGCCCCCGCGGCAGCCAAGGTGTCCCGCGTCACGTAGGCCTCCTCATCGCGGTACCCGTCACCGGGGATCACGATGAGCACGGACCGGCCATCGAGAGCGTTGGCGCGTAGCGAGCGTGGAATGAACCCCACTCCGCCTTCCTCATCGCGCGCGCATCCCAGGCCTGCGGCCATCAGGGCGCTAAGTGCCAGAAGGGCAATCGACTTCACCCGCATGCGGTTGAGCCTCCTCGTACTTCGATCCTACTCACTGCGGGCAGCCTCAGCAGCCCGCGCTTTGTGCCAGAGGAGGAAGCGCCGCAACGCCTGCCCCCGATGGCTGATCTCCTGCTTGCTCGCGAGGGGTATCTCGCCCACTGTCACTCCCCGCTCGGGGAGGAGGAAGTGGGGATCATACCCGAAACCGCCACAGCCGCGTGCCTCCGGCACGATCGCCCCCCGAAGGACACCTTCGAACGTGACGGGCTCTTGTCCAGGCTCCACATAGGCGAGCACACAGCGGTACTGGGCGGCCCATGGCGGCGGCTCCCCAGTGGCGACCAGCCGCTCCACCAGGATCCGGTTCCGATCCATGTCGTCCGCCTCGGGCCCGGCGAAGCGGCTGGAGTTCACCCCGGGTTGGCCATCCAACACATCCACCTCGAGCCCAGAGTCATCAGCCAGTGCCGCCATGGCGGTTGCCTCGGCCACGGCCGTCGCCTTTATCAGCGCGTTCGCCTCGAAGGTGCTCCCACTCTCGGCGATCTCGGCAGTCCACCCTATGTCGGTAAGGGAGAGCAGCTCCAAGCCCAAGGGGGCTAGAGCATCGCGGATCTCCCGCATTTTGCCCTCACTACTCGTTGCTACTAACATCGAGCCCTCCGCGTGGACCAATGCGACGTCCTACACAGTAAGTGCCACATCAGGGGCAGATTGTATCAATGTGCGAGAGGGCGCGCGAGGCGGCGTTGACACCCCCCGATGTGGATGATAGCCTGCGAGAGACCGATAACCACACACTGCCACTGTCGGCAACAAGGCGGCCCACGGGCATCCGGGGCCGTTTTTTTCACCTCAGCCGAAGGAGGGAGAGCGCTCGATGAGACAGGTCGACATCTTCGACACGACCCTGAGAGATGGTAACCAGGCGGAAGGGATCGCGTTCAGCATTAGGGACAAGCTCCGCATCGCCGAGCGCCTCGACGACCTCGGCATCGCCTACGTCGAGGGTGGGTGGCCCAACGACACCAACCCGAAGGATGTCGGCTTCTTCGACGAGGTTCGCCGCCTGCGCCTGAAACACGCGAAGATCGTGGCGTTCGGCAGCACCATGCGCCCAGGGGGGCGACCGGAGGATGACGCCACGCTGCGGTTCATCCTCGACGCAGAGACGCCCGCCGTCGCCATCTTCGGCAAGAGCTGGACCCTTCACGTCGAGCACATCCTCCGTATTCCCCTTGATGACAACCTGCGGATCATCGAGGACTCGGTGCGGTATCTGAAGTCTCAGGGCCGCGAGGTTGTCTATGACGCAGAGCACTTCTTCGACGGGTACAAGGCCGACGCAGAGTACGCGATGCGGACCCTTCTGGCCGCTCAGGAGGGTGGAGCGGACTGCCTTGTGCTGTGCGACACGAACGGCGGCTGCCTCCCTGACGAAGTCGCGGATGTCACCCGGGCCGTGATCGCCCGCGTGGAGGCTCCTGTCGGCGCTCACATGCACAATGATTCTGGCTGCGCCGTCGCCAACACCTGCGTCGCCGTGCGCGCGGGGGCGAGCCACGTCCAAGGCACTATGAACGGCTACGGTGAGCGCTGCGGCAACGCGGACCTCTCGGCAATCATCCCGAACCTGGAACTGAAGCTCGGGGTGCGCGCACTCCCGGAGGGTCGCTTATCCCACATCCGGTCCGCCTCCTGGTTCGTGAGCGAGGTCGCCAATCAGGATCACGCGGCAAGGGCGCCCTACGTGGGCGCAACCGCCTTCGCCCACAAGGGTGGTATGCACATCGACGCGGTGAGGAAGGTCTCCGAGTCCTTCGAGCACGTGCCGCCCGAGGCCGTGGGCAATGAGCGCCGCCTCCTGCTCTCCGATCAGTCGGGCGGCTCCACCGTGGTCGAGAAGCTGGAGCGCATCCGGCCGGGTATCGCCAAGGGCGACCCGCGCGTCAGCGCCCTCTTGAGGCGAGTGAAGGATCTGGAGAACGCCGGTTACCAGTATGAGGCGGCCGAGGGCTCCTTCGAGTTGATCGCTCGCCGCGAGCTCGGCACCCAGTTCGAGCTCTTCAAACTCATGGGGTGGCGCATCATCGTCCAGAAGGACATGACTGAGGAGAACGGCATCACGGCGGATGCCACCATCAGGGTTCGCGTGGGCGACACGGAGATGCACACCGCCGCCCAGGGGAACGGCCCGGTGGATGCTCTGAGCCGGGCGCTCCGCAAGGCCCTTTTGAGCTACTACCCAGACCTCGCGAACCTGCGGCTCCAGGACTACAAGGTCCGCGTGCTCAGCGGCGATGAGGGCACGGCGGCCAAGGTGCGCGTCCTCATCGAGACGGGCGACGGGGAGCGTTCCTGGGGTACCGTCGGGGCCTCGGCGGACATCATCGAGGCGAGCTGGCAGGCCCTGGTGGACAGTTACGTCTACGGATTGTTGAGCCGCGCGGACTGGCAGCCGCTCGAGGTGCAGGTGGGGCCGGAGCTGCGCGAGAGGTTCTAAGTGCATGGAGACCTGGCCGGCGTCATGGACCCAGCCAGGTCTCCGAGCGGCCTCAGGCGCGGCTGACGTTCAGCACGTCCTTGCTTCGGGTTCGCTGGAGCTCGATGGCCGCCTCACGACGCTCGATGCACGCCCGGGCGATCTCGATGTCCTCCGCAGCCTCCTCGACGGAGAGCATGCCGATGCAGACCGTGTCGCTCGGCTTGATGCTGTCATAGACGAAGCCTAGCCCCGTTGGGGGCAATACCCTACCGGCGCCGAGGGGTTTGATGGAGACCACCGGGTGCTTGGCCTCGCGGATCACCCGTGCCGACCAGTCGGTCTCGACTTGGCAGAGGAACCCGATCGGGTTGAGGATCTGCACGTAGCCAGCCACGTCGTAGCCCGCGCTGTCCGAGACGGCGATCGTCTCCGGTCGATGGGTGCTCCAGCCCGCCACCATGCCGCATTCCTTGATGAACTCAATCGCCTCGGGTCCCTCGTGGATCCGCCCCTCGGCCGGCAGCACACGGACATCGGTCCAGCTCGTGTGGGGCCAGCAGAACTCGCATCCCAGGTCCCGAGACTGGCGGATTCCATCCTTGAGCTCGGCCAAGTTCGCCCCTCCAGGCGTCGCGATGTAGCGGATGCGCCGGCCTGTGTTCTCCTCCACCTTGCGTACCAGCTCGGCGTAGCCTGGGTTCTGCATGGCGATGGTTCCGTTCAGCCCCTGGAGGGCGCAGAACTCCAGCACCTCGTAGATCCGCTCCGGGGTGAAGTAGCCCCGAAGCCACCGGTCCTTCGCCATGGAAAAGTGGGAGTACCCGTAGAAGGTGTTCGTGCCGATCATCAATCGGCTGATCTCGTAGCCGCCGATCTGGGTGGTGGGGAAGTCCATTGAGTCAATCCCTCCGGTTGCTGTCATCACTGGCATCGATCGGTCTCATCAACGATCACGAGATGCGTCTCTCGTGGCCCGTGAGCCGGGCATACGAGCGTTTTCTCCACATCGGCCGTCCGGCTCGGGCCCGATATGAGCAGGGCATGAGGCGACCCTAGATTCGCCGCCTCCACAAGAGCCCCTGCCAGCGAATCGGCCAAGCGGCCGGGCGTGGCGATGAGGATCTGAACGCTGGCCAGGAAAGCGGCCGAGGGCTCACGGAGATCAGCGAGGTCTACGAGCACGGAGCCAAGTTCCCCCACGAGGACCCGGCACTCCAGGAGCGCGGTGTGCACGGCATCAGAGGGCACGTCTTCCGCGTCAGCGACACCCAGCGCACGCGCCAGCCCTTGGGCCCAGGCGGTGCGCCCCACCGCCACCGGCTCGATAGCACCGACGATCTCCCGAAGGCGGTCCGCCGCTTCGTCAAGGGAGGCGACGTGGCTAAGGCTGCCGTGAAGCTCGCCTCCTACGGTCGCGAAGTCGAGGAATCTCCTCGCGAAGTCCTCCATCGCGGACGCGATGACCGCCGCAGTGGGGTCTAGAAGGGAGCTCGGAGCAACGTCTCGGTTCGCGGCCCGAAGGCTTCGCAGGATGCCCGCGCGAGCTGAATCAGGCATTGCCGTCATCCCCCTTCATGCAGTCTGACAGGCTGGCCGATGGGCTGGGAGGTAGCTCCCTGGTCGCGGCCCAGTCTCTGAGCGGACCGAGCGCGACGCCTCTTCCCAGCAACGAACGCAGCCCTCGGCCTCCCCAACGCCAGAGACGCGGCGAGCCGAAGAGCCTCGCGGCCGCCAGACTGGTAAGACGGGCAAGCGCGGACCGCGCGACAGCGCGCTCTCGTACCAGCCGGATGGCCGCCGGAAGGTCGATCTTCACGGGGCAGATCTCGACGCATGCGCCGCACAGGGAACACGCGTCGGCCATCCGCGTACCCTCGGGCGACTCTAGAAAGGCGGACAGAATGATCCCGATCGGGCCGGGGTAGATCCACCCGTACGCCTGCCCGCCCGCGCGGCGGTAGACCGGACAGACATGCATGCAGGCTCCACACCGGATGCAGGCGAGCGCGTCCCTGAGCTCGGGGTCGGCCAGGAGCTCAGAGCGGCCGCCATCGAGCAGCACGATGTCCGTCTCGCGCGCGCCGCCTGGGCGGAACACGTGGGTGTAGCATGTGAGCCGCTGACCCGTTGAACTGCTCCCGAGCAGCTGAAGGGGGGCGGCAAGGTCGGGCAGGCTCGGGTTGAGCTTGTCGATCCCCGATACGGCGATGAGCCGCTTCGGGATGGTGCTGCCCAGCCCCGCGTTTCCCTCGTTGGTGCAGGTCACGACCGCACCCTCTCGAGCAGCCAGGAAGTTCGCCCCTACCATGCCGAATCGGGCGTTCACGAAGTACGGACGTAGTTGCTCCCTGGCGGCCAGGCTGATCGTCTTGGGGTCCGCTCCTGCCGGCAGATCCATGCCCAGTTCGCGCCGAAAGACCTCCGCGATGTCCTCCGCGGAGAGGTGGATCACAGGCGCGACGATATGGCTCGGAGTCGTGTGAGAGAGCTGCACGATGTACTCTCCTAGATCGGTCTCCAGGAAGGGTATTCCGGCCCCTTCGAGGGCAGCGCGAAACCCGATCTCCTCCGTGACCATGGACTTGGACTTGACGAGAGCGGGGCCCGGAGCGCCGACTAGCCTCAGCAGCAGGCTGCGTGCGTCCGACGCCGTCCTTGCATAGTGGACACGCGCCCCCTGGGCCTCCGCGGCCGACTCGAACTCCTCCAGCAAGTCTCCGAGCCGACCCAGCGAGTAGCGTCGCATGGCAGCCGCGCGCTCGCGGAGGTCCTCCCAATCGGGGCGTTCCGCGACGCGCTCCGCGCGAATCCGCAGAGCGTGGCCGACGGACCGATCGAGACGCGCCCTCTGCCCGGAATCGGCAACCGCTTCGGCCATGCGGTGGCGCAGTGTGCCGGGTCTCGGCTTCGAGCAAGCCGGCGTTGCGTGTGTCGCGCCGCCGCTGGGCAGGGCCGTAAGGCCCATGGCGTGGGCCATCATCGAAGCCACATGGGCGAACCGAAGAGCAACGCCCGTGCGCCTCGCACGCGCCTCCAGGGCCATGAGGCAGCTTGAGTCCACGCTTGTCAGCACCTGGGCGCCAGCGCGGACGGCATCTGCGAGCTTATCATCGGCCATGGACGTCGAGGCCTCGGGTAGCTTCGCCGAGAAGACCCCACCGAAGCCGCAGCACTCCTCGGGGTGCTCCAGAGGTGCCAGTTCAATGGCCGGCAGACCAGCGAGGAGGCGCTCGGGCTCGTCGGTCAGTCCGAGCACTCTCAGCGAGTGGCAGGACCGGTGAACGGCGACGCGGAGTGGCTCCGCCGTCGGCTGCGCGAGCGACGCGGCGTTCGGGTGTGCTCGGGCCACGAACTCGCTGAACTCGTGCAGGCGCGGAACCAACTCCCCCAGCAGGGCGGCATCAGCGGCCGGCAGACCGAGTTCGCCGAAGTGACAGCGCACCATAGCTGTGCACGAGGCCGATGGACAGACGATGGCGTCCGCATCCAGGGCGCCGCCCTCGCGCATGACCCGCAGCAGGTGGCGCGCCGCAGTGACAGCCCCTGCGCGTGCACCCATGTTCCACGCGGGTTGGCCGCAGCAGGTCTGGTGGGGTGGGACGAAGGGCTCGTGCCCCAGGGCGCGGAGCACGGCAAGGGTCGCCAAGCCGACCTCGGGCTGAAGATGCTCGACGAAACAGGGGATGAACAGGGCGATACGCACAGAGCGCCTCCGGGGAGGAGATTCGGGCGGAGGGAGGATGCTCCTCTCGGTGACCAGGGAGCCTGGACTCGCTGCCGACATGGGCCAGCAGATCCGCCAGCGTGGTCTATAGGCGCTCTACCCGCGCTGAGTTGGAGGCCCATTTGCGGAGCCGCGATAGGTTCGTGCCGCGATGCGACGAATGATCTCCTTAGCTGCGCCGCTTGCGCGCCTTGGAGGACCCATGTTGACGCCTATGAGAGACCCTCAGATCCTCGCGCTTCTCATCCTCGCGTGTCTCGCGGTGGCCGTGCCGACGGCCCGCGCCCAGGTGCGGTTCGAGCAGACGGAGTTCTGCATCGGGTTCTGGGTTGACCCGCCCGCCGAGGAGAACTGGGACCTCCGTTACCGCGAGATCGCAGATGCCAACTTCAACGTGGTCTTGGGGTTCTTCGGCGCGACAACCGTCGAGACGGCTCAGAGGCAGGTCGAGCTCTGTGAACAACTCGGCATGAAGGCGATCGTCTCCCGAGTCACCGACGACCCCTATGAGCTGCCCGATGGTCCCGCGTGCTGGGGATACGGCCTGGGCGACGAGCCTGGAGCCGCTGCCTTCCCGGCCCTGGCGGAGCAGGTCGCGGCGCTTCGAGAGGCCCGTCCGGGGAGGTTGGCGTACATCAACCTTTTCCCCAACTACGCCCCGCCCGCAGCCCTCGGGACTGAGACGTACGACGAGCACCTGCGGCAGTTCGTGGATGTTGTGGACCCCGATGTCCTCTCGATGGACCACTACCCCATGTTCACGCCGACGGCGGACGGACGACAGGGGTACATCGATAACCTGGCGTCGATGCGGGAGGTCTCACTGGAGGCGGGGATCCCCTTCTGGAACTTCTTCAATACCATGCCCTTCGGCCCCCATTTCGACCCCACCGAGTCCCAACTGCGCTGGCAGATCTACTCCTCGCTCGCCTACGGCGCCAAGGGGGTACTCTACTTCTGCTACTGGACCCCGCGGGGCGGGGAGTTCCCTAAGGGCGGCGCCATAATCACCGCAGAGGGCCGTCGGACGAGGCACTATGACCAGGCTCGCCGCATCAACGCCGAGCTAAAGGCTATGGGTCCGACGCTCATGGCGCTCACGAGCACAGGGGTGCGCCGCATCCAACGAGGCGACGATGTCGCAGCTCTACTCACGGGCTCGCCCATCGCCTCGATCACCGATGGCGAGTATCTCATCGGCGAGTTCACCCACGTCGATGGCAGGCGCGCGGTGCTGCTCAACAACTATGACTTCGCCTACACCTCATGGCCCACCGTGGAGTTCGTCGCCCCGCTCGAGCAGGTCACAGAGGTGGACCGGGTCACAGGGGAGGAGCGCGCCGTCATCGACGATAGCCCCGACACCGATGGGCTTCAGGTCTCCCTGGACGCGGGCGAGGGCCGGCTCTTCCTGATGCCGGCGGAGTAGCGCGCTGTGGAAGCCTCAGGGCTGCTCATCACCAACGGCCGCATCGTCGATACCGTCCGTAGGACGGTGGAGCCCGCCGCCGTCGCCGTTGTCCACGGCAGGATCCTCGACGTAGGCGATGCCGCGCGTCTCCGCTCTATGATGCCCGTGGGTGCCCGCACCGTGGATGTCGGCGGACGAGTGCTGACGCCTGGGTTCGTTGATGGGCACGTACACCTTCTAGGCCTGGGCCTGCGTCTGCTGGGGGATCGCCTCGATCTGACGCGCACGCGGTCCCTCGCGGAGGTCCTCGAACTCATCGACCGTCACACGGGGACACTGCCCCCCGGAGAGTGGGTCCGCGGTGGCGGTTGGGACTCGAACACGTGGCCCGAGAGACGCAGGCCGCGCGCGTCCGACCTCGACGGTCACGCCGATGGCAGGCCCGTGGCCCTGACCTCTCGGTGTGGCCACAGCATGTGGGTGAGCCATTCGGTCCTGAGGCTCCTCGGGATCACCGCAGAGACCCCCGATCCCCCGGGAGGCGTGATTGGCCGCCGCTCTGATGGTTCACCCGACGGGATGCTCTATGAGAACGCTATCGAATTGGTGCATGGCTCGCGTCCCGAGATGAGCGTCGGACGCCGCAAGGAGGCTCTGCTCGCCGCCATCGCCCTCGGTCAGAGCCTGGGCCTGGTGGGATGTCACAACTGCGAGGGACCGGAGGCCCTCGGGCCGCTGCTCGAACTCCAACGCGAGGATCGCCTGCGGTTCCGCGTGACTCAACACATCCCCGAGGAGCAGCTGGATCTGGCCCGTGGGATCGCCCTGGGGAGTGGCCTGGGTGGCCAGTGGCTTCGGATCGGCTCCCTCAAGGTCTACGCCGATGGGAGTCTGGGGGCACGCACCGCGGCGATGCTGGAGCCCTTTGCGGGTGAAACGCACACAGGCGTTCTGGAGCGCCACGCTGACGCGATCGAGGGGCTGGCACGTCGGGCGGCGGAGGCCGGTCTGCCGCTTGCCGTCCACGCGATCGGCGATCGCGCCGTGCGTGAGGTGCTCGATGGCATCGAGCGAGCGGGGGTGACGGTCACTTCCACGCCCCACCGGATCGAGCATGCCCAGCACGTCCACCCCGATGACCTCCACCGGATGGCGCGGCTGGGCGTAGTCGCCTCCGTTCAGCCGGTGCATCTCCGCGAGGACGCGAGCATCGTCCAATCCCGCCTCCCTGACCGCGCGGATCAGGCCTTCACATTCGCCTCGATGACTGAACGGGGCATCAGGCTGTGTATGGGATCCGATGCGCCCGTGGAGAGTTTCGACCCTCTGGAGGGCTTACGGGCCGCAGTCCTTCGGCGAGACCGCATGGGACGCTGGCCGGATGGGTGGCACCCGCATGAGGCGATCGGCGTCTTCGAGGCCATCGATGGCTACACCAGGGGCGCAGCCGTTGCCGCGGGAGTGCGGACAGGCGAGGGACGCATCGCCCCAGGTTGCCGCGCCGACCTCGTGGCTCTTTCCCACGACATCGTCGCCGACCCCGAAGCTCTCGAGGCATGCCGCGTCGACCTGACCGTCATCGGGGGCACGCCGATGCACGACCCCCTTGGACTGGCCGTGTAGGCTCCGCCGGCGCCTGCCCAATGCCGGCAGAGCCCAGGCCTCTCCACTAGGGCGTGAAGTCCGTGTCGGCCTCCAAGCGAGCGATGACCTCCGCCACCAGCTTCGCCGTGTTCTCCAGGTCCTTCAGGGTCAGGACCTCGACCGGCGTGTGCATGTAGCGCAAGGGCACGCCAATGAGCGCCGTGGCCACGCCGGCACGGGTGAGCTGCATCGCGTTCGCATCCGTGCCGGTACCGCCGGGCGCCGCCTGCAGCTGGTACGGGATGTTCTTGGCCTCGGCGGCCTCGATGAGTAGGCTGTAGAGTTTGGGGTTGATGTTCGCCCCGCGCACGATCGCGGGTCCGCCTCCGAGCTTCACATCCGCCGTCTTCTTCTTGGAGTCACCTGGCGTGTCGGAGGTGAACGTCACGTCCACAGCGATGCCCACATCCGGGTCGACGCCGAAGCATGAGGTGTGGGCCCCACGCAGCCCAATCTCCTCTTGGGTCGTCGACACGGCGAAGACACTAGCCGCGAGCTTGCGTCGGGAGAGGAGCCGCAGGGCCTCGATGACCGCGAAGGTGCCCGCCTTGTCGTCGAAGCAGCGCCCGGCGACAACGTCGCCCCGCAGGGGCGTGAAGCCATTGCCGACGGTCACCGGATCGCCAATCCGAATCGGCTTCTCGGCCTTGGCCTTCGAGCGCTTGTTGTCCTTCTCCGTAACCTCCACGCCGGTGTCGATGAACATCTGATCCATGTCGACGGGCTTGCCGCGTTCGCTGGCAGACATCAAGTGTATCGGCTTGCGGCCGACGACCCCAGCAACAGGGCCATCAGCTGTATGGATGGTGACTGTCTGCCCAACGAGCACGGTGGTGTCCCAGCCACCGATCGGCTTGAACGTGATGAAGCCGTTGTCGTCGATGTAGCTGACGATCAGGCCGATCTCGTCCACGTGGCCCGCGAGCATCACCCTTGGAGTGCCGGCACCGTTCTTGCTCGCGATCACGTTGCCCATCACATCGGTGCGCACTTCGTCGGCAAACTCCGACGCGTAGGCGCGGACCACGGACTGGGCCGGCTGCTCATACCCAGAGGGGCTCGGGGCTTCCATCAGTGCGCGTAGGAACTCCAGTGACTGGTCTCTCAACGGCCTACTCCTCCTAGACGATACTGTCTCAGACTATACTACCCCAATGGCGACGGAGTGCCTCTTCGCGTCTCTAGATGCAATGATGGTTGGCGACCCCTCGCTGGCGTGGTACTATAGAACAACTGTGTGCATTCCGGAGGCTGACCTTGACCGAGGCCATCAGTCGAGAGCGCGTGAAGCAGACCGGGGCTGCGGCGTACCTCGGCGGCCAGCGGCGTTTTGAACTCAAGCACCAGTATCGGCCTCGCGGCCACCAGCCTGAAGCGATCGAGGCGCTCTGCGAGAACGTACGCGCCGGCAGAGACCGCCAGGTCCTGCTAGGCGTCACGGGCTCAGGCAAGACCTACACGGCGGCATGCGTCATCGAGCGACTCCAGCGACCGACCCTGGTACTGGCGCACAACAAGACCCTCGCGGCACAGCTCTGCGCCGAGTTTCGCACCTACTTCCCAGACAACGCCGTCGAGTACTTCGTCAGCTACTATGACTACTACCAGCCCGAAGCGTACATCCCCCAGACGGATACCTACATCGAGAAGGACACCTCTATCAACGAGGAGATCGAGCGTCTGCGCCATGCGGCCACCCACGCCCTGATCTCCCGTCGAGACGTCATCGTCGTCGCTTCGGTCTCCTGCATCTACGGCATAGGCGCCCCCATCGAGTACTCCGGCATGTCCCTCCGTCTGGCTGTGGGTGACTTCGCCGATCGTGATGATGTGCTCCGCCAGCTCGTCACGATGCAGTACACACGGTCAGAGATACTGGGTCGGCGGCGGTTCCGGGCAAGGGGCGACGTCATCGAGATCTACCCCTCGGATGCCGAGATCATAGTGCGCGTCGAGCTGTTCGGTGACGAGGTCGAGCGACTCTCTGTGATCGATCCACTGACGGGCGAGGTCCTCGCTAACCCGCCCTCGGTCGATGTCGTGCCTGCCTCCCACTATGTCATCCCCGAGGAGCGGCTGAGCCAGGCCTGTGCCGCCATCGAGGAGGAGGCGGCGGAGCGGCTGGCCGAGTTGCGTCGGCAGGAATTGCTGTTGGAGGCTCAACGGCTGGAGCAGCGCACCCGGTATGACCTGGAGATGCTCCGCGAGGTGGGGATGTGCAAGGGCATTGAGAACTACAGCCGGCACATGGACGGCCGCGCCCCGGGCGAGCCCTCGGCGACTCTGCTCGACTTCTTCCCCACCGACTGGCTGCTCATCATCGATGAGTCGCACCAGACCATTCCGCAGGTCAAGGCGATGTGGCATGGGGACCGATCCCGCAAGGTCAACCTAGTGGAGCACGGCTTTCGCCTCCCCAGCGCCCTGGACAACCGGCCTCTGCGCTTCGAGGAGTTCGAGCAGAAGATGCCGCCGACCATCTTCGTGTCAGCCACCCCGGCCCCATATGAGCTGGAGGCTGCCGACGGGGCTGTGGTGCAGATGATCGTCCGGCCCACGGGGCTCCTGGATCCGGCCATCGAGGTCCGGCCCACCCGGAACCAGATCGACGACCTGCTCGGGGAGCTGCGGGCTCGTATCGAGGTCGGGGAGCGGTGCCTGGTGCTAACCCTCACCAAGCGCACGGCTGAGGACCTCACTGAGTACCTCGAGGACCTCAAGGTGCGCGTGCGCTACATCCATTCCGAGGTCAACACGCTCCAGCGTACGGAGATCATCCGGGACCTGCGACGGGGCGCCTTCGATGTGCTCGTCGGGATCAACCTCCTACGCGAGGGCATTGATCTGCCGGAGGTGTCCTTGGTCGCCATCCTCGACACCGATGCCGAGGGGTTCCTGCGATCGGCGATGTCGCTCATCCAGATCATCGGACGGGCGGCCCGGAACGTGCGGGGGCAGGTTCTCATGTACGCCGACCGGATGACCGCCGCCATGGAGGAGGCCATCCGCGAGACGAACCGCCGCCGGCAGATCCAGGCGGAGTATAACGAGCAGCATGGCATCACCCCTCAGACGGTCACCAAGGCGATTCAGGACACCGTCAGGGCCAAGGAAGACCTTGACGTGGCCGCTGACGACATCCTTGCCAGTGTGTTGGGAGACTCCGCCGACCGCGACCTGGAGAGCCTCATCGAGGGGCTGGAGAAGGAGATGCGGGAGGCGGCGGATGCCCTGGAGTTCGAGCGGGCCGCGCGCCTCCGCGACGAGATCACGGAACTGAGACGCATGTTAGGCCGCTAGGCCTGCCCTTCAGCTCACCCAGCGTATCTCGAACTCGGCCTTAGGCGGACCGGCCGCGTCGCCCACCCGCATGGCTCGACCGGCGATGGTCTTCGCATGCTCAAGCAGTTCCGTGCTGGGAGCGTGGATCTCCAGGATGGGCTCCCCCGGTTCCACAGGATCGCCGCACTTCCGGAGCAGTCGCACACCGACGCGATGGTCGATGGCTTCTCGCCCCTTCCTCGAACCTCCCAAGCGGGCGACCGCTTGAGCGATCCCGAGGGCATCCACGGCCGAGATGCGCCCGTCCGTTGGAGAACGTAGCACGTCCACCAGCGGCGCTCTGGGGAGTCGCGAGGGGTCGTCGAGGACCCGCGCGTCGCCTCCCTGGGAACGAACCATCTCGGCGAGCTTCGTCAGCGCGCGCCCCGACGTCAGAGCCTCACCAACGGCGCCCCGAGCGGCCTCCCAGGACTCGGCTGCGCCGGACAAGTGGACCATCTTCGCGGATAGCTCCAGGGACAAGGCCTCCAGATCACTCGGGCCGTCGCCACGCAGGGTCTCGACCGCCTCTCGCACCTCCAGGACGTGCCCCACGGCGAACCCTAAGGGTTGGTTCATAGGTGTCACAGCCGCCCCCATCGCCCGCCCTTGGGATGCGCCGATGTGACACATCAGAGAGGCCAAGCGCGCCGCTTCGTCAGCGCTCCCCATGAAAGCTCCCCTACCCCACTTCACGTCGAGGACGATGGATGAGGCTCCCGCCGCGAGTTTCTTGGACATGACGCTCGCCGCGATCAGGGGCAAGGAGTCCACAGTCGCCGTCTCGTGCCGTAGCGCATAGAGCCGCCTATCCGCGGGGGAGAGTTCGTGGGATTGGGAGGCCACCACGAGGCCCACCCGCGCCGCCTGCTGGCGGAACTCCTTGGCGGAGAGGTCCGTGCGAAAGCCGGGGATCGCCTCCAGCTTGTCGATAGTGCCGCCCGTGTGCCCTAGGCCTCTGCCGGACATCTTCGCCACGGTGCAGCCTGCCGCGACGGCCAGGGGGCAGGCAACCAGGGTCACCTTATCCCCAACGCCGCCTGTCGAGTGCTTGTCGGCGGTGTGAGCGAGGTCGGACAGGTCCAGGGGCTCTCCGCAAGCAGCCATTGCCGCCGTGAGCGCCGACGCAGCCCCGTCGTCCAGCCCCTTCAGGCAGACCGCCATCAACCAGGCCGCCGCCTGCGCCTCCGACACGCGCCCCGCCATGTACGACTGGACGAAGCCTGCGACAGCCCGGTCATCCAGCGCGCTACCGCGCTTGGTCGCCTCAATCAGAGCGATCATGTCGAAGTCGGCCATGTACGTTTCACCTCGCGAGGATCGATGTGCCCGGGCCCACCGGAGAAAGGCCGAGCCACTGGGCGAGTGTGGCGGCAACGTCGGCGAAGGTCTCGCGCGTACCGACGCTCCCTCTCTCTCCATTGGGTGACACGGCCAGAAGTGGGACATACTCGCGGGTGTGGTCGGTTGACTCCGTAGTGGGGTCGACGCCGTGGTCGGACGTGATGATGACGAGATCGCGTCGCGCTGCCGCCAGGATCGAGGGCAGGGCGGCATCGAACCGCCCCAGCGCCTGAGCATAGCCGGCCGGGTCGTTGCGATGGCCCCACAGGCTGTCAGTCTCCACCAAGTTGGCGAAGATCAGGCCGTCGAACTCCTCACGGAGTCGCTCCAGCAGCAGCTTGATGCCATGAGCGTTGTCCCGCGTATGAACGCAATCCGTGATACCCCTACCACCGAAGATATCGTCGATCTTGCCGATGCCGTTGACTCGCAGGCCAGCCTCTGTCGCACGGTCCAGCAACGTTGGCCCATGGGGCTCCACGGAGAAGTCCCGCCGGTGCTCGGTCCGCTCGAAGCTCCCAGGCTGCCCCACGAAAGGCCTGGCGATGACCCGCCCCACCGCGTGCTCCCCCACCAGGAGCCCACGAGCGACGCGGCACCACTCGTAGAGCCTGTCCACCGGCGCCACGTCGCCGTGCGCGGCCATCTGGAAGACGCTGTCAGCCGATGTGTAGACGATAGGGCAGCCGGTCCGAAGATGCTCCTCGCCGAGTCGCTCGATGATCTCGGTGCCCGAAGCGGCCACGTTACCGAGAACTCGGCGCCCTATCGCCGCCTCGAAAGCCCCTATGAGCGCTGCCGGGAATCCGTCGGGGTAGGTGGGGAAGGGTGTCTCAACCACGAGCCCCATCAACTCCCAGTGCCCCGAGGTGGTGTCCTTCCCCGCGGACCGCTCACTGAGACGCCCCCAAAGGCCCTCAGGCTGGTCCGTGGGAGGGACCCCGAGGATATCGGTGACATTGCCCAGGCCAAGCGCGCCCAGGTTGGGCAGCGACAGGCCCCCGACGGCGCGGGCCGTGTTCCCGAGGGAGTTCGAGCCCTCATCGCCATAGGCATGGGCGTCAGGCAGAGCGCCGCAGCCCACTCCGTCCAGGACGATGACAACGGCCCTCAAACTCAGTCCTCCTCAGGACGGAACCCCTCGAACTCGGGAGCTATCATAGGCGGCCCCCTTAGAGCGTCCTCGATGGCGCGCAGGTGATCTACGACAACAGGATCGGAGAAGAACAGCGGATCCACGTTCGCCATCGCCTGCCACGCCTCAGCGAACCGGCCCTGCTTGTACAGCACCCAGGCCAGGGTGTCCCAATAGCTGGATGCTTCAAGCGAACCTGGCGCAACCAACTGGAGTGCCCGCTGGGCCAGACGCTCGGCCTCCGGGAGCCGCACCCCCCGCACCGCGTAGTGGTAGGCGAGGTTGTTGTAGGCAAGAGGCGAGTCCGGGCGAAGCTGTATAGCCATGGTGTAGGCCTCAGTCGTCGCCGCGCTGTCGCCCACTGCGCTGGCCGCGCTGGCCGCCGTGAGCGCCAGATCATAGCCGGGACTCTGGCGGAGCCCCTGGAGGAGATAGGGCGTCGCCAAGCCGAATTGCCCGCGCTCGGCAAGCCACACCCCTATGCGTTCGGCCATCCTCTGACCCGGCCGAGCCCGCGCCACCGCCGCGTCGAAGTGCTGCCGGGCCAGCGCCTCGTAGTCCTCGGCCGCCGATGCGCCCTGCTCCACGATGCGCATACCAGTCCATGCATCAGCCTCGGCCGTCTGGGAGAGGGAGATCGCGTCTCGCCGCTCAACTGAAGCGAAGGCGGCGATGACCGCGCCTATCGCGATCCCGACCACTAATAGGTGGACGATGGTGAGCCTGTTCAGGCCACCTGAGACGGTGGCATCGGCTGTGGACGCAGGAGGATCCGGGTGTTGGGACAAGGGTGTGTTCATCGCTCCATCGACTTGCGGAGTACTCGACCGCCATCCTCCAGGCAACGACCGGTTCCCAGAACCACGCAGCTCAGGGCGTCTTGGGCCACCAGGCAGGGGATGCCCGTCTCGAGGCTGATCAGAGCGTCAGTCCCTCGCAGGTACGCGCCGCCGCCGGCGAGCACAATCCCGTGACGCATGATGTCAGCCGCGAGCTCGGGAGGTGTGTGCTCCAGAGCGGTATGGACGGTATCGAGAATCGCCCGCAGCGGCTCCTGAATCGCCTCCCGAACGTGATCCGCCGTCAGGATGACACTCCGGGGCAGCCCCCGGATGATGTCGCGGCCCTTGACCTCCATCTCGAGCTGCTCCGTGAGGGGGTAAGCGGAACCCACGGCGAGCTTGACATCCTCGGCCGTGCGCTCGCCAATAAGGAGATTGGCCTCACGCCTCACATACGCCTGGATAGCCTCGTCCATCTCGTCCCCGCCCACACGAAGCGACTGATGATAGACGATTCCGCCTAGGGAGATAACGGCCACCTCGGTGGTGCCGCCACCGATGTCGACGATCATGTTCCCCATCGCTTCCTCGACGGGAAGCCCCGCGCCAATGGCGGCCGCCATTGGCTCCTCGATCACCCCGGCATCACGGGCGCCGGCCTGGTATGCGGCTTCTTTGACGGCACGCCTCTCGACCTCGGTGACCCCCGAAGGGATGCCGATGAGGACTCGCGGGTAGGAGAGGAAGCGACGCGTCTGCACTCGGGAGATGAAGTAGGAGAGCATGGCCTGAGTGATGTCGAAATCGGCGATGACGCCATCGCGTAGCGGACGGATGGCCACCACGTTCCCAGGCGTCCGCCCGATCATCCGCTTCGCCTCCTCGCCTACGGCGAGGACACGATTAGACTCGCGATCGATGGCGACCACCGAGGGCTCGTTCATCACGATCCCCTGGCCCACTACATAGACCAGGGTGTTAGCGGTCCCGAGGTCTATGCCCATGTCGACGGATATCTGGGAGAACACGGAGCGCGCATAGTAGCGGAGTACTTGGCGCCAGTCGCCCGTGGGCACAGGCCGTTGAGGGCGGCGTCCTCTGCGGGAGTAAGGCTCTACCGCTGACTTGCCTCGACTGCTCATGAAACTCCTCGTTTCCTCAAAGCAGCTTCATGCCAAGCCCCTCGAGCATCGCGCCGAGGCGGTGAAGCGGAAGCCCCACTACATTGAAGTAGCAGCCCTCGATCCGTCGCACGAGCAGGGAGCCGAACCCTTGTATGCCATAGGCTCCGGCCTTGTCAAGACTCTCGCCTCTTGCCACATAGGCAGCGGCCCGGCTATAGTCTAGTTTCGCAAAGAACACCCTTGTTGTCTCTACTGCAACTAGGGGGCCCTGTAGCGCACCCGCACCCGCGCCCGATCCCGCCACGAGTGCTATCCCTGTCATCACGTCATGGGCGCGGTCAGATAGGGACAGGAGCATGTCGATTGCCTCCTGAGTGTCCCGTGGCTTGCCGAGACAGACCCCATCGCGCACCACGAGGGTGTCGCAGCCCAGAATCAGCGCGCCTGGGTGGCGTGGCGCCACCGCCAGCGCCTTCTCCAGGGCTAGCCGAGAGGCGGCCGCCGCCGGGTCCATACCCGCCACGATGCCGTCCTCGTCCACATCCGGCGTGTCACAAACATAGTCCGGCACGAGGCGAGCCAGCAGCTCACGCCGGCGCGGCGAGCGCGAAGCCAAGACGATGCGCTCGTTCACCATGCCATCCCCCGTACCGGGATGGCACGGCCGCACGCGTCGCAGGTTGCTTCCGTAGTCAGACCCACGACCCGCACACCCAGCCCCGTTCGCTCCAACAGCGCGCGCCCACAGTCGGGGCATCGGGTGTCGGTGGTCCCGGGCCGGTGGGCATTGCCTACGTAAACATAGTTCAGGTGCTGGGAAGCGGCTCGAAAAGCCTCGTCCAGGACGTCGGGTGAAGTCTCGGGGGAGTGCCAGCGGTACCTTGGGAAGTAGCGGGACAGGTGGAGTGGTGTCTCGGGCGAGATCACCTGGGCCAACCACCTCGCGATGTTTTCCGCATCGGCAACAGGGTCGCCATGGCCAGTGACGAGGAGCTTGGTCACCTCCAGGTGGCATCCTCTGCCCAACCGCCGGATGGACTCCATCACCGGCGCGAGACTCGCGGAGCACAGATCCGCGTAGAACGACTCGTCGAAGCTCTTCAGATCGACATTCGCGGCGTCGATCCACGGCACGAGCTCCGCGAGCGGTTCGGGGGAGATGAACCCATTCGTGACCAGAACCACCGCCAGACCCGCTTCTCTGAGGAGCCGTGCACAGTCCATCACGAACTCGAACCAGACGAGCGGCTCGTTGTAGGTGAACGCCACGCCGATGCTCCGGGGCTCGCCACGCGCGAGGCGCAGCACATCATCCGGCAGTAGCCTGCGCCCAGACTCGACATGCTGCGAGATCCCGTGGTTCTGGCAGTACCGGCAGGCGAGGTTACAGCCCCAACCACCGATGGACAGGATCTCTCGGCCAGGGGAGAAGTGGTAGAGGGGCTTCTTCTCGATGGGATCGAGGGCAATCGACGAGCACGAGCCGTAGGTGAGTGCTCGGAACTGGCCCTCGCGCACCCCGCGTGCGCCACAGTGGCCGACGTGTCCCTCGGTGATCACGCACTGGTGGGGGCACAGCCTGCAGCGCACTCGCTCCTCGTCTACCGGCTCCGCGAAGCGCGCCGGCTGCCCCTCGAGTGGTATCGGTTCTATCGCCAGCGCCCTCCCCTAGTTCACGCTCTCTGCGGGCGCCAGCAGATGCTCCGTGAGGAACGCGTTGAGGACCATGATCGCCTGGAATCGGTCCCCTGAATGCTCCAGCAGGTGCCCAGACTCCTCGTAGACCACCACGGTCTTCGGCTCAGGCACAAGGCTCTCCAGGAGCTTCCCCGCCGTCTCGTAGGGAACCACGTCGTCCTTGCCGCCGAACACCAGCAGCGTCGGAGCACTGATGTGGTCCGCGAAGTACATCGGGTCGGACTCACGGAGAAACGCGCCAATGGCGCGCGGATCGACGGCCCCCGAGGCGCGCGCGTCGGCCGTGAGCTGACTCCCCGCTAGGATCTCTCCCCAGTCCGCGCCGCCCACTATGAGGGCCGAACAGGCCAAGCGGTCGTCTACGCCGCTGAACGTGGCACCGAGGATAGCTCCCATGGACAGCCCGGTGTACCCGATGCGCTCTGGGTCGACAAGATCGATGGTCTGTAGCAGGTCCACGGACCGCCGCAGATCCTCCACGGCCTGAGTCATCCCCGATAGCACGGTGCCGAGGTGGGTCGCGATCTCCGCCTCGCTGAGAGAGGCCGCGCCGTCATCCACCAGCGCCTCAAGCGCGGGCTCGCTACGCTCGCCGTGGGCCGGGAAGTCGATGAGCATGGTTGCAAAGCCGTTCTGGAGGAGGATCATCATCGCGCCCTTGTAGGCGGAATCGTCCTTGCTCCCTCCGAGTCCGTGGCCGAAGATGACGGCGGGATAGGGGCCCGGACCGTAGGTGGTAGCCGGCGGAAGCCCAACCAGCGCCGGCACTCGCTCCCCGCCCACGCTGTCGAAGACGACTCGAACGGGCACGCCGTCCGCCTCGAGTTCGTCGTCCCACTCCGCGTTGAGGGGAAGCTCGGGATCGTAGTTGTAGATAGCGGATAGCGTCTCGTAGTCCGTCGCGACTGGCTGCGCCGCTACCGGGGCAGCCAACAGCAGCAGGAGCAGGGCCAACGCAGCTAGGCCATATCGGATGCTAGGGGTCATTGGGTCTCATCCCTCCCAGTGTTTGGACGCATCGCAGGCCCCCGCGGTCCCCCTCGGGAGCCCCTCGAAAAGCAAGCGCGGCCCGACTCCAGCGAGGAGTCGGGCCGCGCGCGGAGTGCTAACGACCGATCGGCCTAGTCCTCGTCCTCATCGGAGCCTACGCCCACGGTCTCGCCATAGGCATCATCATCGAGACTCGGCTCGGCTTCGCCGAGTATCTCTTCGACGGTTCGGCCACGCAGCTCAGCTACCCTCTGCGCGTCCACGAGCCCCTTTAGGCACTCGAATGCGGCCGCAGCGTTGTTGACGGCCGTGTTCGAGCCCAGACACTTGCTCAGGATGTCGAGGATGCCCGCGAGCTCGACAACGGCACGGACGGCCCCGCCGGCGATGACGCCGGTACCTCGGGAGGCCGGCTTCATAAGGACGATGGCGCCTCCGACGCGACGCTGGATCTGGTGGGGGATCGTAACGCCATCAAGCGGCACGCGCCAGAGGTTCTTCTTGGCTTTGTCGAAGCCCTTGGCGATGGCGTCGGGCGTCGCGCGAGCCTTGCCCGTGGCTACTCCCACAACGCCTTCCTTGTTCCCCACAGCCACGAGAGCGCGGAAGCTGATGAGGTCCCCACCCTTGACCGTCTTCTTGACGCGGTCAATGTGGATGACCCGCTCCTCTAGCTCCTGGTCCTTCAGCTCGCTCAGACTAACCTTCTGACTCATATGGCCTAATGCTCCCGTTGTGACATTGGCGCGGTCCCCGCGCGGCCCAAGGCCGTAGCCGTCAAGGCTTCGGCGAACCGGCCTGTTACATTAGCATGGGGCTCCGCGAGGTGCAAGGCAGAGGAACGCCGCCTATTCCGACTGTGGGGCCTCCTGAGGGGCATCGGACGGCGCCGGCGCCGGGGCGGCGTCTTGCCCTTCTACCATGTCGCGCACGGAGCCCGTCTCCGCGATGAGCTGCTGCACTCGAGCCTGGACCTCGTTGAAGACATCCTCCCAGCCCAGCTCAGCGGCCGCTTCGGCGACGGCCCGCAGCAACCCATCGCTGTAGGTGTCCTTGATGAGTGCGCGGAGTTGCGCCTTGCCCTGCTCCTCGAAACCAAGCCTACCGTGGACAACCGCCAGGGTGACCAGTTGCGTATAGGATGCGCCCTGTTGCTCGGGGGGCATCTCCTCCGTGGGCTCAGGGATGGACGCCCTCACAAGCGCAAGCTCCTCCAGTGCCGCCTCGCGGGCGTCGATGCTGGTGAGGACCTGTGCCAACTCGATGTGGTCGTCCGGCGAATCCGCCGCCTCAGAAGCCTGGCGGAGCTTCTCCAGGCCGCCCTCGCGATCGTCAATGGCGATGCGGAACGCGGCCCAGTCCACGTAGAGCTCGAACCGGTGCCGCTCAAGCGCGAGATCCATCATCTCCTCGTGGATCTTCTCCGTGCGATCATGGTCATCCAGCTCGAACATGACCTGTCCGAGAGAGGACAGTATGGGCAGACGGTCGATGCCCGTGCGGTCTGACAAGGCCGACTCCAGGTGGGTCTTGGCCTCCTCAAATCGCGCCTCGCGCATCGAGTCCACGCCCGCTAGGACGGGGTCCTCGATCTGCAGATTGCCCTGCTCGAAGCGTTCGACCATCCACTTTGCGGTCCGCTGCTCAGCGATGGCAGCCTCCAGTCGCCCGCGGAGCTCCGCGCGCTCCTGCTCGTTCTCCGGCATAGGCTGCTCGTGGAACTGCAGGATCTTGATGATGTGCCAGCCGGTGTTAGTCTTGAAAGGCTCGGACACTTGGCCGCTCTGCAGCGACCATGCGACGCCGTCAAACACGGGCTCGCTGCCATAGCGGAGGCCGTCGATGCGCCCGCCGTTCTCCTTCTCGGGGCCATTGCTGTACTCGCTGACGAGGCTCTCGAACGCCTCTCCGCCTTGGAGCTTCTGGTAGGCCTCGCGAATCGTCGCCTCTGCCTGCTCCTCGGGAACCACAGCCGCGCCCGGCTCGACGGGCTCGAAGAGCTGGGTGATGCGAAGGATGTCGACTAGCCGGAGGTAATCGCCTAGTCGCTCGGGCTCGATACTGACATCCTCGGCGACCTTCCGCCCCACCTTCACGGCTCTGACCTGCTCCTCGATCTGACGCTCATTCTGGCCGAGGATCTCGTCCGCGATCTCGTCTAGATAGGTCTGCGCCGTCTTGCCCTGCGCGTCGAGGAAGTAGGCGAGCGCCTCCTGGCTGCCATGCCGCCGCTCCATCTCCCGCGCCGCGAGCATCTCCACCGCCTGGCGCTTGTCATCCTCAGTGATCTGGACGTTGAACTCCCGCATGCCCTCTTCGATGATCCGATCGGAGATGAGCTGCATGAGGGCGTCATAGCGGGCGCCGAGATAGCTGACGATGGGGATGTCGTCCTCAGACGCCCCGCCGCGAGTCAGGAACTCACGCCACGCGGCCTCGTATTCCTGTCGTGATATGGGCTTTCCCGCGAAGGTAGCCACCGTAGCAGGGCCCGCGCCCGCGCCGCTCAGATCGACGCTGGAACTGCCGGGTTCACCTGTCGCGGTGTCGGGGTTGGCCGTACTCTTCACGTAGTAGTAGATGCTGCCTCCGACAACACCGAGACCAAGCAGAACGAAGACGGCCACGGTGATGATGGTGTTTCTTGATGAGCTCAACTCGCTGCCTCCTGGTGCGCGCCACATCTGGCTGGCCCGCGCATACGGCTGGCCAGCCTCTCACTAGACTCCTATACGCCCGATGAGTTCTCCGGTTAGCACGAGTGTAACCCACAGCCGCGGGCAACGTCTCTATTGAAGTGAGTGCGAGTTGGCGTGGTGTATCATGTCGGTGCGCTTCGTGTCACTTCCACTGTGAACGAGTTGCCTCGCCGATGAGGGGGTTCTGATGCCTCCCGAGCTCACGCTGAGAAAGGCGCTGAAGGCTGTCGTGGCCCGGATGCGCCTGTGCATTCTAGCCCGCCGTATGGCGCTCTGCCTGGCCATCGGCATAGCCCTCTCTGTGCTAATGCTTGCCGCAGGGAAGACCGGGGTGCTGTTCTGGCTTCGGCTCGACTACCTGCCCCTCTGGTATGGACTGGCACCCCTACTGCTCTCGGTCATCGGTGGCGTCGTCTGGGGCCTATGGAGTCGAATCTCGGACTTCCAGGCCGCCCATGCCGCGGACCGCGCGCTCGGCCTGAGAGAGCGCCTCGGCTCCGCCGTCGCCCTCTCCAACGAGCCGCCCAAGCACGCGGCCCTGCTTCCCGCGCTGATCGCCGATGCAGCGGGCCACTGCGATGGGCTCGACCCCAAACAGGTGACGGGGCCGTTGCTGCCGCGCAAGTCCCTGGCGGTACCTGCGTTCGGCCTCGTCCTCGCGGCCCTTTGGTTCATGCCCCAGTACAATCTCTTCGCCAGCGAGCAGGAGGTGAGCGAGCGAGAGGCGCTGCGCATCCAGGGCGATGAGCTCGAGGACCTCGCTCGGGAGATCCGGCAGCAGGCCAAGGAAGCCAAGCTGGAGCGCTCCGAGCGCTTCGCGGGGCGGATAGAGGCCCTGGGAGGCGACCTGGCTCGGGGTAAGCTCAGCAAGCGCGAGGCGATGAAGGAAGCCGCCACGCTGACGGATGAGATCAAAGCGCAGCACCGGGAGCTGGCCGAGTCCAACGAGGTGGCGAGCCTGCGCGAGTCTCTGGCGGACGCCAAGGCGAAAGACCTGCGTTCGAAGGCGGCCAGCGAGATCGTGGACGATCTCGCCGCCGGCGACTTGCAGGCTGCCAAGCAGAAGTTCCAAGACCTTCAGCAGCAGATCGAGTCCGGCACCCTATCGGAAGCCGAGCGCCAGCAGCTCGCCAATGACCTGGATAAGATCGGCCAGAGCCTGGAGAACTCCAGCGCCAGTGAGACGGGCCAGTCTATGCGGCGGGCCAGCGAGGCGCTCCGTGAGGGGGACAACCAGGGCGCGAGCCAGCAGCTCGAGCAAGCCGCGCAGGAGCTAGCGGAGAGCGCTGGAGCCCAAGGGCTCAGCGAGATGCAACAGCTCGAGGCGCTTGCTAGGGAGATGGAGTTCGCCGAGGAGGAGATGGCCCAGATCAATGGCGAGGAGGGGCAAGGGGGGGCGCGGCCGTCCACGAGCGGATCGGAGCAGGGACAGGGCCAGCAGGGGGAGCAGGGCCAACAGGGCCAGGGGGGGGCCCCCGGCCCGGGGGAGGGCGGCCGACGAATCGGGAGCGGCCATAGCACCGACGCGGGGGTGACACCCTTCGAGCAACCGTACGCCGGCGATGATGAGACGGGTGAAGGTGCACAAGTGCGGCAGTACGAGGGCGGTTCGAGCAAGCCGGGCGTCGACACGCTGGGGCTGAACACTCGCGTGCGAGGCCAGACGCGCGACCTCGATGACACCCCGAGCATGGACGTGCGAGGCGTGGGGCCGCGCAACGAGGCTTCCACGCCCTACTACAACGTGCAACGCCCGTCTCAGGCCGAGGTGGAGAGCGCCCTGGACCGACAGAACATCCCCGCCTCGGAGCGTCCACTGGTTCAGGACTACTTCAACGAGATCGATTGATCTTTCGCCTTAGGAGCAGCCACCCCGCTAGCAGGCCCGGGCAGATGACCCAGAGCGGCCCGTCACCCAGCACTAGGTAGACCGAGCATGCCGGCCTCAGCGTTGGCTCCACGATGATAGCCCGGTCCTCGTCGCGCGCAAGGACGGCGCGCCAGCGACCATGCCGGTCGATGTGCCCGGAGTAGGCCGTGGAGGCCGCTCGAACCACATCGACTCGGAACTCGATGGCACGGAAGATCGACGTCCGGGCGTGCTGATAGGCTTCCATCTCGCTGTCGAACCAACCGTCGTTGGTGTGCACGGCAAGGAGCTCGCCTCCAGCCCGAAGCGCTCGCCGCACCTCGCCCCCGAAGGTGGACTCATAGCAGATGATCGGCGCGAGCTCGCGCCCGCCCACATCGAACACAGCGGGCGCCGCGCCTGGCGTGAGATCATAGGGGCGAATGGGGTAGCGCTCATACAGCCACTTCAGCTGCTCGCGGAAGTAGAGGAACTCGCCGAAAGCCACCACATGCCGTTTGTGGTACTGGCCCAGAACGTCACCCTCGGGCGATACTAGCACTACTGAGTTGTAGTACCTGTCCCCCTCCTGCCGGTGGCAGCCGGTGATGATATGCGCCCCCATGGATGCCGCCAGGTCGCCGACCACCCCTCGCGCGAAGGAACTGGCCACCAGATCCTCACTGACGCCCGACTCGGGCCACAGGATGAGGTCTGCGCCATCGATCCCGGCCTCCTCGAGGAGTCCGCGGTAGACGCCGACCTCGTGGGTAACGCCCGTCATGGCGACCCGGCCGTAATACCCGGGTATTCGCTCCGCCGGTTGGCAGATCGCTACGCGCATGGTGGCGCCTGGCTCGTCGTCTGCGAGGCAGGCCGCGCCGTAGCCGAGGTTCAGCACCCATGCGACGGCCACCGGACCCAGGGTCCATCCAATGACCGTCCACCTCCTCGGGGTGCGCCAGCCCCTTGTCAACGCCTCCGCGAGGGCCGCGCTCGTCCAAGCTACGAGGAAGGTGATGAGGTGCAATCCGCCCAGGTCCGCCGACTGAATGAGCACTGGGTACTCGCTGAGGGCTACGCCCAGGTTGGAGAGCGTGAGGGACACGTAGCCCATGTTGGCGCGCATGAGATCCGCGAGGGTCCACGCCGACGCCGCGAGCAGCGGGGCGAGCCACGCCGGGGCGGAGTCTCTGCTCCAACGGTAGACGGCTAGGCAGCCCGCCACGAAGAGGCTCTGGTGCAGCGCCAACGCGCCTACAGCAACGGGACCGAGGATGTTCAGGTAGCTCAGGCTGAACCAGAAGTATGGGACCCCGTAGGCCACACACAAGAGCACGGAATCCCGGGCACGCGTGGAGCCATGCAGTAGCAGAATCAGTCCTGCGGGGCCGACAAACGCCCACAGGGGCTGGTTCCACGGGGCGTAGGCGAGGACCGTGAGAATGCCCAGGGCCGCTGCCGCGAGCAGTACCCACGTCGCTCTCCGCACTCGCTGTCCGTATGCAGCCCCGTCCATACTCACCTCACGCTGTCACTACGCCGCCAGGGGCCCGTGTCCTGTGCCCACGGGAAGGATTCCCGTGCCGTTGACGTTGACCGACACGCCTCGCTATCCTGCCCCTCGGTTCGTTTGGAGGGGTCCCACCTGAGCCGACGATTCGCGATCCTGCTGGCCGTGTCGGGGCTGGCGGGCCTCGCGGTAGAGACCTACGATCTCACCTTCTCGCTCTACCTTCGCGATCTCGGCATCCCGGGTCGCCAGATGGGCGTGATCTACGCCGTGGCAGGCCTCGCCACGGTGTTACTTCGCATCTACCTGGGCCACGTCTCAGACCACTGGGGCCGGCGGGGGATCTACGCCGGCTCGATGGGTGTCCTGGCGGCCTCGATCTTCTTCACTCCGGCCGCTGTGGGCTCCCTAGGCCTCAACGTGGTCAAGACGCTGCGCGATGGCGCGAATTACGTGCGTCTCGCCATGCACAGTCTCTACCTGTTTGACGCCGAGCGCTCGGGGTTCAAGCGCCTGATTGCGAACACCCAGGGCTTTGAGGTGATCATGCAGGGCGCCGGCGCTCTGCTGGGTGGATGGTTGTTGGTTCGGCTCGACACGTACACGCCCCCCTTCATGATGGCGGGAGTGGCCGTCATCGCGGGCGCCGTGCTTCTGCTCTACCTTCCAAAGGACGCCTCCCACAAGAAGCCCGTGACGACCCTCGGGCTGCGGAGCCTCCTCGCTCTGGACCTGCCGCCTGTGCTGAAGCTGGTGACCGCGCGGCATTTCGTCCTCACCATGGGCCTCGCCGCCAGCCACTGCTTCATCATGCAGCAGTGGTTCGTGATGAAGTTCGGCGCCTCTGAGGGAACGGTGGGGCTGATCATGGCCATCCACCGCTTCACCTTCGGCGTTCCTCTGGTCCTGGCCGCCCTATTGCCGCTCAAGCGACTGCGCCTCGCCGCAGCGCTCGCGCTCGTGCTCCAGGGCGTAGCGGTGACCGGCTCCACCTTCGTGCCACCCCCCTACCTTTGGATTGCCGTCGCTATCTGGCTCTCCCATGACGCGATTGGGGCCTCGGTCTGGTCGCCCATACACGCCGAGTGGGTTCAGAGGTATTCCCGCCAGGAGGTCCGAGGGCGCCAGGCAAGTCAATCGGATACCATCGCCAACCTCGGCTGGGTCATCGGTCCGCTCATCGCGGGCGAGTGCATCCAGGCGGGCTGGATCGATGGACCGTTCTTCGTTTCTGGGGTTATCATGGCATTGTCGGCGGCGCCGATCGCGTGGATGCCGGCGAGCGCTGACAAGAACCCGGACGTCGAGGAGGGCGCGCCACTGGCCGATGCCCAGAAGGTCTCGCCGTCCATGAGGGTCACGGGCACGAATGGGATGAGAGGCGGCAAGCCCCGTTGACGCTATCTGCAGTTCGACGAGCGCGCTTAGCCCTGATCTGCCTGCTTATAGCCACCCTTGGAGTGGGGGCGGCCACCGCCCAGCGGCGGGGCCCTATCCGTGTGCTGGTTGACCAGACCCGCGAGTACTCGAGCGAGTGGATGACCCTAGGCGACACGCTCCCGGCAGCGGAGTTCCTGGTCACACAGTCCTTCGCTTCCGTAAGCGGCCAGCCGCTGGACGCCTTCGATGTGCTGGTGGTCCGCTATGATACCAAGGACACCGTCTGGTCGGCTCCCATGACGGAGCTGGTCAAACGCTTCGTGCGAACCGGCGGCGGCCTGTTGCTCATCGCTCATGGAGGGCACTGGTACATGGGTCCGAGCGAATCGGCGGAGCATCCCATCTACCAGGCCAACCGCCTCGCCTCCGCCTTCGACTTCCGCTTCGAGATCGAGGCGGACAAGCTTGAGGTGCGCGGGGAACTGGCCGTAAGCGCCCCCTCCGCACAACAAGAGATCACTCAGGGTATCGACACATACACGCTAACGGAGGCCCCGGGCTCGCTGACGGACATAACGGGCAGCGCCTACCCCATTGTATCCTCCGCCGGTAACCAGTTGGTCATCGCGGCCCGCGGCCATGGTCGGGGGCGAGTGGTAGCATGCAGCGACCCGAAGGGTCTTGTGCCCGGCGGACCAAACGATGCCCTCCTCAGAAACCTCCTCACTTGGCTGAAGCCCACCGAATCTCGGCCTGATAGCAGCCCTCCGCAGCAGCTTGTGCTGCCGTCGGTCACCCATCGTTTTCGTGAAGTGGGTGTAGCCATACCGGCAGAACTGACCACCGGGACCCAGCTCCTCGCCTTCGAGATGGCCCTCAGAGACGTGGGGGACGCGTTGGAGAAGTCCATCGGCGTCCAGTCCCGGGGCCAGCATCTGGTCCTCGTCCTGCCTGAGGGCACGCCTTCCCTCATTCCCGGTGCGTACATCGCCGAGGGCGCGTCTTACAGCGACCTATACCCGGTGCTCCAAGCCGCGGCGCGAGCCATTGCGGCGAGCTGCGTGACTCCCCGACAGCTCCCCGGCATGTTCCAGGTCGCATGGGAACACCATTGGGCACTTCGGACGCTTGGGGCTCTTGGCTATACGCGGGCGACTGCCGAATGGCAAGCTGTCGCCGACAGATTCGCGGCCATCGAGGAGAGTCGTCTGACCAGCCTCGACCCCCTTGTGGTGCCCGAGGACCGCGAGGCCTACCTCGATGTCCTAGCACGGACTGTCTTCCTCATGGAAGGCATGGAGACTAGGTTCGGCGCCGACTTCTGGAAGATCATCGCCCAGCGGAACCGCGTGAGCACTCCCCTCGCCGCAGTTGCCCCGATGACCCCAGCGGAGTTTGGCAACATGGCCCAGGATGTCGGTGGGTATGAGGCCCGGCAGTGGCTGCGTGAGCGCGGAGTCCAGGTCCCCGACGAATCGCGGCCTTACCGGCCTTAGCCGCCAAGTCCCAGGTGACGTAGTGCTGGCCGACGAAGCCGTGCGACAGTTCAGGCTCCGTCGGAGGTCAGGATGCGTCGGCTCCACCCACTCATCGCGCTTGTTGTCGTCCTTGCGGCGCCCTCGTCCTATGCGGCGCTGGATACCTTCTGTGCCGTCGTAGGTATGGATGACGAGGCAGAGTACTTCCCTGCGAGTTCCGCGTTCCAGGTATATCTCGATGATGAACTCGCGCTCGAAACGCAGGTCCTGCGCCCAGGGGATGAACCTGTACCCATCGAGGTACCGCTAGGAGCCGCCCGGAGCCTCCGCCTCGTCATCACCGACGGAGGCGACTCCATAAGGAACGACCGTGGCGACTGGGCTGACGCGCGGCTCGTAGACTCCGCCACGGGTGAGACTGTCTTCCTGAGCGACAGGCCTTGGACGACCCGAGGTGAGTGGATCCGCGCCAACCTCGACCGAACCGTGACCGGCAACCCACTAACTCTGTGTGGCGTTGTGTACTGCCGAGGGCTCGGCGGCTTTGCCCTCATGGACTACGAGTGGTCGGGCTGGGACAGTTGGCTTGATGAGCGGCGCGTCGATGCCCGCCGTCGTGCTACCGAAGGGCTGGAGGCCCTGGGCGGGACACTCACCCTCGACCTCCCGGACGGCGTCGCGGTGGCCGTAGATGGTGAGGAGACCCACAGCGGCCAGGGCGCGACCCAGCTCTCCGTGGCCGACGCAGCGTCCCTGACGCTCACGCTGAGCCGCTACGATGCTCCATCCCTTCGCCAATCGTGCCTGTCAGGCGCCATGTTGACCTCGCCCCGAGGACGCGTACCGCTTCTCGCCCTCTCTCCCAGCCGCATCGAGAACCCCTTGGTCGGCAGCGCCGACGAGAACGCACCCATCCTTGCGGGGCGGCCGTACTGCGCGGGACACGGAGTGGGTCGCGAAGCGCGGTTTCACTTCGCCGCGCCTGCGGCCGAGGTCGCGGACCTGCTCGTAAGCCCTGCGTCGGAGGGCGGCCTGCGGTTCCGTGCTACTCTTGGCGTGGCCCCCTCCTCCGGCACGCCCGGCTCTCTGGAGATCGTCCTGACAGAGGACGGCGTAGCGCGCTACCGTTCCGGGATCCTCTCTTCCGCAGACGAACCGACAGAGATCGACGTCTCCATCCAAGGCTCCGGTACGGTGTCTGTCCGCGTAGGGTCACTGGGTGATGGCAACCTGGGCGACTCTGCCGTGATCGCCGATGCCCGCATCGAGGGCGGCGAGACCGATCTCTGGCTTCACGAACTGGAGCCTTGGATCGCCGCCTCCGGCTGGGGCGAGGTCGGCCTCGGGTTCGGCGCCGATGGGCGTGTCCTGGCTATCGGGGACCCACCTACTCGCTACGCCCGGGGCATTGGGCTCGCGGCCGAGGGGCGTATCGAGTGGCGAGACCTCCTGAAGGTAGCGGAGCGGAGCCGGCGTGCGCGAGCACTCGTGGCTGAGGCCGAGGGCCTTCAGCCCGCTCAGGTCGACGGCCGCACGGAGCGCGAGGCGGCGATCGCAACCAAGCGGCGGTTCCTTCGCGAGGCCGTCGAACTGGATCCGCGCTGCGCCGAAGGGCACCTGGCACTGGCTGAACTCGAGCTTGACCGCCGCTTCATGCGCCGCGCCATGGATGCCGCTCGCCGGGTCATCGACCGAGGCGGAGCAGACGCGGCGCAGATCCGCAGGGCGTCCCGCATACTGGACGAGTGCTACACCCACCAGTATCTACCGCCCTCGCAACCCAACGCCAAGCGCATCCTTGGGGCAACCCGGCTCGACTCGATCAGCGGGCTGACGCCGGTCTTGTGCCGTACGCCGCCCGGCGGCGAACCGCCCGTTGCCGTTGGTGAGGCGCCGCTATTGCCTCCTGATGACGCGGAGCGGCTCGTTGTGCTCAGTCGCGGCCTTGAGGTCCGCGTGAGCCTGATCGATGCGGAGGGCTCCGAGGTCGCCTGCGCCGGACCCGCGGTCGACCCTTGGGTATCCCTGGATGCCATCGACAGCGCTCTGACGGTCCGGGTGGAGCATGACTTCGCCCGGGACCGATTCGCTGAGGACCTGGAGGTTCTCGTCGCCGCCGTGACTGGCGTCCAACCCACACTCGACCTTCACTACGACCTTGAAGGCGACGCATCGGTCCTTGCCACAGTAGAGTCGGTCGCAGGCTGCGTCGTGGCTCTTCCGACCACCGCTCTGCGGCCCGAGGTTACCGGAGGAACGGCAGTGCTCTGCCAGCCCGCCGCGACCTACGGTTCGGACCTCGCCGCCTATACGGCGACGCAGCCCTGCCTGCTCATTCCAGCCGAGGGGCAGACCGCCAGGCTCACCTACCTGTGGCCAGACGGCGGTTGCTGCCTCCCCTACCCCATGGGGCACTTCGACGGCGGTGGCGACAAGCTTTGGTTCCACTCGGTACGTCAGGAGAACACCCAGGTCGCATCCATTCGGGTCACTCTCTCCCAACCCGAGGGAGCGGGCGTGGTTGTTGAAGCCCAACCCGAGGAGTACGACACGGAGACTCTGACCTGGGAGTTGGGTCCACAGGGCTTCGTGCGCTACGTCCTCGAGCACGAGCCCGCGACCACGGGTTACCTCCATCGGCAGATCAAGAACATGACCCTCCACATCCCCATGACACGGTACTTCGATGGGTACCTGCCCGAGTTCACCGACGACATGCGGCTCCTCTATGATCGACTCGAACGACTCGTGGGCGGGTACGCCTCTGAGCACGAACTCTACGTGCTTGTGCCGGGCCCGAGGCAGCTCCCGGGGTACGGCGGCGCCACGTGGGGAGGGGATGAAGTGGCCGAGAGTTGGGTGCCCGCGGCCGGTCACATCGGGGAGTACCCACTGCGCTATCGATGGAACGCCATGGGGATCCACTCCCACGAGCTCCATTGGATGTTCCTCGCCGGCGTGCCCGGGGAGCTGCCTGAGTGGCTGCGCGATGGGCTGTCGATGTACACGGAGATCGAGGGCAACGAAGCCATGGGCCACATCGGCTGGGACGACTGGCCTCGACGCAGCTACTTCGCGAGCCGAGCGGCGGATTACTTCGCTCGGTACACTGAGCCCAACACCGGGTACGCTTGGTGGACGAATGATGAGAAGCGCTCGCTGCCGCCCGAAGAGGCGGAGAACGCCCGCGGAACCCTCGTGCAGGTATGCACCGATCTCGAGGCTCGGTATGGTGCGGACTTCTGGGGCGACTTCTGTCGAGCTGCCAGGGAGCGGCGCGCGGCAATAGGGGCGATCGAAGACAACCAGGGCAAAACGGCCTGGGCGATCGCGCTCATGGCCGAGGTGTCCGGTGACCCCGCAGTGCGAAGCTACTTCGCCGACCGCGGCTGGCCCGTGGAAGCCCTCCAGGAGGCCGAGTGATAGACGCTGGACCTCTCGCGTCGGGCCCTGGCCGATAACGCCCGCGCCGTGTACCCGGCGTAGCTCAGCGTGCGTCGAGAGCCATGGCGTGCGCCTCTCTGAGCTCAGCAGGTGTGGCCGTGCCCGCTGCCCGCACCTTGTGGATGGTCACGTACGCCGCGAGGTTGCCGATGATGGCCGCCTCCTCCGGTGAGGCGCCAACCGCAAGAGACAGCACGATGCCCGCCAAAGCCGAGTCCCCCGCACCCGTGATGTCGATAGGCCCGTGGGGCTCCATGGTGGCGACTCGTGTCGCGGTGCCATCGGTGCGTGTGACCAGGACGCCTCGGGAGCCCATCGTGACGAAGCTCGGGCGACCCGTGCGCTCGACGAGAGCCTGAGCCGCCCGTGCCGTGACCGCATCCGGCACATCGTCGAAGATCCCTGGAGCCGCCACTCCCGTCGCGTGGCACGCCTCGTACTCATTCACGACGAGCATCGCTGGCGCGAAGTCAATGACGCGTGTACGGGAGATGGCAGCCACGAGCAGATCCTTGTTCGCTCCCGCCTGCGCGATGGCCCGGGTCACGGCCTCCGTCAGCACACCGACGGCCACCTCGTTGTAGTCCGCCGCGACGATGGCCTGCCGCCACTCAACCGCATTCCCTATCTCATCGAGGAGCCGACGCTCGGCCTCCTGTGAGACGGGCTGCTTGTTATCGACGTCCACCCTTACCTCTCGGGCACCACCCTCGGCGTCCGCGATCTGGAGCTTCTCGTAGGAGCCCGTGATGCGGTTGGGATCCTGGACCACGCCGTCGACGGCGATCCCGGCTTCCACGAGGTGATGGAGGATCACCGCCCCGAAGTCATCGCTGCCCAGAACGCTGGCCGCACGCACGCGAGCCCCTAGGCTTGCCACATTGCAGGCCACATTGCCGCATCCGCCGGGAGCGAAGCTGTGCCACCAGAGCTTCCCGATAGGGTCCCCCGTCTCCCGTGAGACACCCTTCACCTCGCCCTCGCCATACCGGTCCAGGCAGTAGTCACCGATCACCGTGATATCCACACGTCCGAAGCCGCCAACAATCGCGTCGAGCCGCGCGGCTGACATCTCGCCGCAGCGCATGATCTTGATATCCACATCGCACTCCTTCGAAAGACATTCCCTCAGACGGGCCGGTAGAACACTCGACCGTTGTACGCGACCTTGGCCACAACCCAGTTCACCCTGCGGCCATGTGCGTACCCCTCATCACCCTGGAACCAGAGGCCAAGGGTCTCCCCAGGGGCGATCGAGAAGCTGTGCTCGCGTGGCCCGATATGCCCCAGGCCGAAGGGCCCGGCGGCGCGCCCGAACAGTTCCATGGGCGTTGCCAGGAAGACCTGTCCCTCGATGGTGTCGGGGGTTGGGTTGGTCAGTATCACCCCGACGCGATCTCCATCGCGCCGGGCCCACCACTCGAGATCGATGGGGCCGCCGATCTCTCGCACATCCTGGTAGACCGTCCCGCGATGCTCCACTCGCGCCTTGAGTAGCCCCACGCGGTTCTTCTTGTCGCGCTGGCCCGTGTCGAAGCATAGCAGCACATCGTGGGTCGAGTGGCTGAGGGGCGCGAGTTCGTAGGGTATCTCCTCGGGTACGGTGTGCCAGCCTGGTGGAGTGACCAGGGACACCGTGCCGCTGACACTCTCGTCGACCAGGTTGTTGCTCACGGAGACGCGCACCGTGTTCACGGTCACGCCCGACTGCTCAATGGGGAAGCCCGTCAGGATCTCCCCACTGATGGAGACGGCGATGGGCGAGTAACCGATCGGCTCCGCCCCGGTATTGTGCTCCCAGTGGCGGAAGTGAACGATCTCCGCCGCCTCCCGGTCGGGGCCGAGAAGCCGGCCTGCGCACGGCTGCTCTGGGACCTCCAGATTCAGAAGAGCCGACTCGATGCTGAACCCTCCCAACGGGAGCCGCAGACCGCCCTCATCGGCGCGCAGGGCCGGCCCGTAGGGCTCCTCGATGAGGTTGCAGCGCCGGCCACCAAGGAGTGGCCACGGGGCCGCGCAGACGGCAGCCGTCGCGTGGCCGTGTGGCTCGTAGGCTCGTACGATAACTCCATCCTCGCGACGGTGGGGTTGCCCCGAGAAGCCCGCCGTGGGGTTGCCCCTCGGCTTCACGGCTGTCACGATCCCCCCGCCGCTGACCTCTAGGAACTGCCCCACCGTAGGAAGTGGCCCGTCACTCGCCTCGGTCGGGACGGCGACCAGAGGGTTGTTGAAGGCATACCCCTGCCGAGTCACTCCCGCCGAGCGCCAGTCACCCTCATGGGGGAAGAGGGCGTAATGGAATACGTGGGTCTTGTGCTCAGGAACGAGGAACCAGTCGAGTCGGTCCTTGCCCCATGGGGTGCCGCCCCAGGCGGCGGTGTGCATGAGGAACAGGACCATCGTGTTGTCGTTCTCAACCGAGTTGAGCGGGTTGCCGAAGTTCAACAGGGCCACACCGTAGTCGGATGCCTGCAGCGGCCCCTCTACGCCGCACGACTCCGTGGGCAACTCCATGATCCCGTCCTCGAGATCGCGTGCGAGTGCGCGGCAGAGCTTCACGAGGGCATCCCCGTCGGGCGCGCCGATGAGCAGAACGGGAAGGGCCGGCCAGTCGGATGGCATCGCATGGTCGTACAGGAGCATCGCCCCGCCGTTGGGCTGGCTGAGCAGCTCTTCCACGGACTCGCGGTCCGCTGGCGTAAGCTGACCGAGAACCGATGCGGCGTAGGTGTTGTCCCCGGCCTCCATGATGGCCACGCGGAACGAGGTCCCGAGGTTGAGGTCGCGGTTGAAGTCATCGGGCGGGGGCATCAGCGAGTCCTCGGCGGGCAGCTTGCTCCGTCGAGGCCAGTCGCAGTCATCGTAGCTCGGGGTGACCGGCACGCCGCAGCGGATGAGGGCCTGCTGTAGCACGCCGCATGCCTCCTCGGCCGCGGCATTGTGGGCCGTCACGATGTTGGTCATCCCGATAGCAAGCGAGCGGCCGTCGTCGAAACTGAGCCAAGCTGAGCCCGAAAGGTCCACCCACTGGAGAGCGCGGCGGGCGCCGCAGTCGGAGTAGTTGCGCCACTGGTGGAAGCGGTAGTCGAACTTCCCGCGCGACTTACGCTTCATCGTGGCTCCGAAGCGCTCCTCGAAGACCGGCTCAGCGCCCTCCACCGAGGTCGGGAAGGCCACGACAAACAGGTCATGCTCCCCCTTGTAGCCGATGAGCCGAGTCTCGAACTCGATGCGCGGCACACCGGGGTAGAGGCGGACGATCTGCTCACGGCCGCAGTCCTTCATCTCCCCACTGATGACGAGGCGCTGGCATGCTGGTCCGCCGTAGGCGGTCACCTTGGCTGCGTACTCGCGGCCCATGCGCCGCGGCCCGGTCGTATAGCACTCCCACCCAGGTTCGCCCCGATCGGGCTTCTCCTCGACGGCGATCAGCTCGTTGCCGAAGCCCTTCTCCGGGTCCAGCACCTCGCGCCCCGTGATCTTGTCATAGATGCTGGTTAGTCCGCCATGGGTGGGGTCAGCGGTCACTCGGAAGAACTCGTTCTCGATGGTGATGCCCGGCAGGGGCCGCTCCACCGAGGCCTCGTGCCCCTTGGGCGCGATCTCATAGGTGGCGTATCCCAGACCCGGCACCTGATCGGAGATGAGGAGGATCTCCGCTGAGGTGAGGAGTCCCTCTGGGTTGCGCTCCCCACGGAGGAGCTGTGCGGGGACCCTTCCCTCGGGTCCCGACACCTCGAACCCCGCAGTGGCCTGCTCGAACTCCACGGAGACCGTGACGGGGTCCCTGCGCGCCCAGTTCATGCTGTTGAAGACGACGACCTGGCGACCTCCGGGTCGCAGAGAGCTCGTGTCCACGGTATCGGCGAGCGCGGCGGCTGCCCGGTCACGCACCTCGCTCGCGAGCTCTAGGGCCTCCCGATACCCGAGCATGAGGTCGAGGTAGGCTCGGTCGCAGCAGGGACCCGTGATCCCGTCATGGTGCTGGTTGAAGAGGACCTGTCGCCAGGCCTTGTCCAGAGCTCTATCGGGGTACTCGGCCCCCAAGAGCCAAGCGAAGGTGGCGAGCTTCTCGGCCTCGATGAGTAGGTTCTCCGCCAGCCGGTTGCAGATCTTGAACTCGATCCGCGATAGCGCAGTCCCCTGATGATGCCACTCGTAGTCCCGAGCCGTCGTCGGGATCCGCGCCCGCCCCGACTTCACGTCGTTGAGCGTGTCATCGAGCCACATCTCGTGCCCCTTGCCGGAGACGATGATCCGGTGCTCGCGCTCCGCGAGCTCCTGGCATCGTCCCGCGAACCAGGACGAGGGTGGTTTGAAGTCCGTCGCGTCGAGTCGGCAGTCCGCCGACAGGCCCATCCCCTCGATCTCAGTGTAGAAGGCCTCCACGGAGTCAAGGAATCGCTGGGGCTCCCAAGCGTCGAACCAGTAGCCCATGCGCTTGAACAGGAAGGGCTCACCATCCAATGAGAGATGGTGGAAGACCGCCAGGGCCCCGCGGATGTCCTTCGACCAGATGCACCCATCGAAGCGGCTCTTCCGCAGGATCTGGCCGAGCTGGGCCGAGTGGCCAAACACGTCCCACGGCATGTAGATCCGGGGCCGGTCCCCGAGTTGCCCCTCATGGTAGAGTCGGCCGTAGAGGATATTGCGGAGCAACCCCTCCCCCGAGACGACCGCCTCGGTAGGCTGGCTGTGCGAGCCGCCGGTCCCTACGCGCTTCTGACGGATGAGGCGGCGAATCTCCGCTCGGCTCTCGGGGTGCAGATCGATGTAGGGCTTGAGGTAGGTGAGCTCATGCAGGAAGACGCCGTAGCCAGGGTCCATACGGCAGATCTGGAGATTCTGATCGACATCACTCAGGAGGGCGACGGCGTAGTCCCGCTGGTCCTCGAGCCACACCACATCGGAGTGAAAGCCCGGGACGAGGTACGTGGTTCGCTTCGACATGAGTATCCATCCCTTGGAGCCGTGCAGTGCGGGCTCCAAGGGCGGACGTTCGCGCCTGAGGGTTCAGCACCTGCTAGCTCTCGCGTCAGCCGCGTGCACAGACCAGAGAGGCTACGGTGGACACAGATCGCGAAAGCCTTGGTCAGCGGCCTGCCTTGCCGCTCCTTGTTACCCCTGGTCCTGCCCCGTCTTCATGGCCCGCTTGCGCCGCCCGTGGTGATGGACCCCTGCCTTCTTTGCCTGATCGTGCCGCAGGTGGCAGTGCTTGTACTTCTTGCCGCTGTCACACCAGCATGGGTCGTTCCGTCCTGGCGCGTCGAAGCGCGCGGGAAACAGCGACCTCAACAGCTTTCTGATTCCTCCGACGGCCATCGAGGATCACCATCCAATGCAATGGTAGTGTCTTCTCGTGCTGGGTACGCCACACCTCTCAGGCCGACAGCATGTCTTCACCGCATCCATGCAGGCCAATCGACGCGGCTGTTGAACCATGGATGTAGCTCACCGGCAGGGAGATGCCACTGTGCGGCCCTGCCACTTCGCCACGCTCATGGGAGGCGTGTTCAATGGCTCTGAAGATCGGCATAGTGGGCTTGCGCGGCATCGGCCACACCCACGGAGACGCGTACGCGAACGAACCCCTCGGCGATCTCGTCGCCGTCTGCGACGTAGTGAAGAACAGAGCGGATGAGGCCGCGGAGAAGTATGGCGTGAAGGCCTACTATAGCCTCGCCGACATGCTCGACGGCGAGCCCGACCTGGATGTTGTGGATGTGACCACTGGCGGCTACGAGAACGCCAGTTGGCACTATGAGCCCGTCATGGAGGCCCTCGAAGCTGGGAAGAACGTCCTCTGCGAGAAGCCCCTCTCGGCCGACATCAACGAAGCCCGCGATATGGTCGCCCTGGCTGCCGAGCAGCGGGTCTACTTCGGCTGCAACCTCAACCACTACTTCACCCCGCCCGCAGAGAGGGCGCGCCAGTACATGGATGAAGGGCACATCGGCGAGTTGGTCTTCTGCCTTCACAAGATGGGGTTCAACGGTGGCGAGCCCGAGGGCTATCAGCCCCCCGGCAGCCGCCGGATCAAGGGCTGGCCCTACTTCCACCTCAAGGCTTTCCTCTCCCACCCCTTCAGCGTTATGCGTTACTTCTGCGGCGACGTAACCCATGTGCAAGCGTTCTGCAACCGACCGGGCTGGCGCCGCCGGGTTGATGACACGATGGTCTCGACAGCCAGCATCCACGTCCGCTTCGCCAACGACTGCGTGGGGTACCTCCTCAGCCAGCGCGGCGACGCCTCCTATGGCCTGGGCGGCTGGTGGAGCTGCGAGGTCGCCGGCACCAAGGGGACCTTCTGCATCGAGAACTGCATCGAGAAGCTCTACTACTGGCCTGGGCCTCTGTCTGAGGCGAAGCCCGAGGATCTGAACCTGGGCGAGATGGGCGGCCCCGTGGTCCACGACACGGGGATCAAGGACTTCGGCGCCACCTTCCCTCGCCGGATCCACGCCTTCCTCGAGGACATCACGAACCAGGTCTTCTTCGAGGACATCCGGGCCTCGGGGCGCGACGCCTTGGCGGCGCTGGAGTATACCTTCGCCGTCATCGAGTCGTATGAGAACGGCGGGGCACTGGTCAATCCGTACCCGCTGCCGCCGCTCCACGGCGACCCGACGGTCATCGAGTAGACAAGGACTGTTCAGCGAGGGGGCCTACGCTCTGGCGCTCATTGAGTGTAGCGCCTCCTCGCTTCCACCTCTTCGAGCTAGCAAGCCACCACACGGGAGGCCAATGCCATGAGACTAGGCGCCAATTCCGTATTGTTCGGCGGACACAGCATGCGAACGGCTTTCAAGTACACAGCCCTGGCGGGATACGATGGGATCGAGCTCTCAGCCATCGACGGCATGAGCCAGCACTTGGTGCTCGACCGTTGGGAGAGCCTTGCGAACGAGATCAGAGACCTATCGCAGGAGTTCGGTCTCGCCCTGCACGCCATGGAGCAGCCCTCCCGCGACCCGGCACGCATGGAGACGGCGTTCAAGGCTGCCGCGGCCATCGGCATTCCCATCGTCAACTGCGGCCCAGGGGGGAAGCCAGACGACCCTGACGAGTGGGCCCAGCTCGTCGACTCCCTCCGCAGCCTCTCGAAGATGGCGGGCGACTACGGGGTGACCCTCTGCGTGAAGGCCCACGTAGGCGCAAGCATCTACAACACCCCTACCACCCTGCAGGCCATGGCGGAGATCGATGAACCGGCCTTCGGGATCGACATGGATCCCTCCCACATCCACCGTGGGGGCGAGAACCCCGTAGAGGCGATCGCCGCGGTGATCAGCCGCGTGAAGCACGTGCATATCCGTGACTGCCTCGGCCGTCAGATGAACCCGGGAGCACCCGCCAACCAGGCGAACGGCCGCGGAGACATCGACCTAGTAGGGTACATTCGGGTGCTGCATGAGCACGGGTACGCGGGGCCTCTGGACCTGGAGGTCATCGGGTCCGGCAACCTCAATGTAGCCCAGTGCGCGGTTATTGCCGCTGAGTCTCGCGGCCATATGCAGGCCTGCCTCCAGGCGTGCGGAGCGCGCTAGAGGCCCGATGAACGGCATGGATTGGAGGGCAGACGGGTGGGCATCACCCGCAGGGAGTTCGCGGCACGGCTTTCCCTAGGCGTCGGGGCCCTGGCGCTGGGCGCGCCTGGCCGTGGTCAGGAGCCTGAGCGGTGCGGCATCGTCGTAGCCGCGGATGTCCACCTGAAGCCCGATGAACCACGCTCCGGACGTTCCTTCATGCGGTTCGTGGAGGACGTGAACGATAACCTCCCCGATGCTCGCTACGTTCTCCTCTTGGGCGACCTGATGGACTGGGGCACCGATGAGAGCTACGCGCTGATGGCGGAGCTTCAGGCCGAGCTGCGGCCACGGGTCCTGGGCGTGCCGGGCAACCATGACTTTCGCCCGCGTCTCGCGGGTGACGAGACGGGCCGACGCACCGACGACCACTCCATGGAGTACTTCGTCGAGCGCTTCGCCTACGCGCCGGGCCCTTACTACAGCTTCGCCCTTGGCAATACCCGGTTCGTCATGATGGCCACGGAGCGCTGCCACTCCAACCCCGAGGAGGTGTCCTACGGGGGCTGGGTGTCTACTGAGCAACGGGAATGGCTGGACGGCCAGCTTTCCCGCGCCGAGAGCGCGGGAGAGAACGTGATCGTCTGCAGTCATCAGGGGATCTTCGAGCGGGCGTGGAACACCCACACCCTGCCCTACTGCATGAATCCTCCCGAGCCACTCGCAGAGGTCTTGGAAGCCCACCCCATTGACGTCTCCCTCTCCGGCCACGTTCACGGCCAGCTTCAGGAGCACCACGGGGAGATGGTCGAGGAGCGAGACGGGACCGTCTGGATCAACGGGGGAGCCTTATCCCACGCTCGCGATGGCCGGATGCAGTGCCGGTACTTTGAGCTGGTGGATGGCGCACCAGGGATCACCATCCGGTCGCGGGACGTAGCGGACGTCCGCAGTACGCCCGAGGCGGAGCATCCTGTCGGGTGCTTCATCGAGGGCCTGGATGTGGATGTCCCGCTGCGGCACGGAGTCCGGCTGACGGGGGCGTAGCGCTCGCCTGGGCGCTACTCTTCCGCCGAGGTCTCCTCCTCGTTTCCGCCGCCGTCCGTTTCGCCCGCTTCGGGATCGATGATCTCGTTTTTCGTCTCGGTCACGTGAACGTAGATCTCCTCCACGTCGATGCCCACCGTAACGAAGGACGCTTTGGCCTTCAGCCCCCCGTAGAGCCGCAGCTCGGCCTCAACCACCGACCCGGTCTCCAGATCCATGTGGACGGCCAGGGCGTACTTCAGTGTGCCGTACAGCCAGTCGTCATCGATCTTGGCGCGGTAAGGGAAGGACCCCTCGGAATCCACGCGGATCAGCGTCCGGTCAGGCAACTCGAGCATATCGCCGAAGTAGTTCTCCGCGGTAACCGGCACGTACTGGCCGTAGGGGTCGAATGCCTCGTGGCTTCCATCCCAATTCTGGCCCGGCCTCGCGGCGCGCTCAGGGAACACCAGAAGGCTTGTCGCGTACAGAACCGCAGCGGTAACGTCGATCCCGACGTCATCGTCGTCGTCCAGGGGCTGCGAGACGTCCATGATGGCGCCGTACACGCTTCGGTGGGCGGTGAGTGGATCGCCGATGTAGCGGGGTGGCTTCACCCGGTCGCCATACCGGATCTCTCCCCCCGTCATCGTCAGCTCGACCTCGATCAGCGGGTCGCCGCCCTGAGGACCGGCCACCACCGTCTGGTTCATCGTGAGTTCGCCCTCGAAGTTGATCTTGCGACCTCGCCCCTCGCCACTCCCCTTTACGTCAATGGCAAAGTCCTGAGAGTAGCCTTCGGGTGGCCGATAGCGGAGCTCGTAGCTGGCCTGGGCCGCTCCAACGCCAAGCATCGAGGCGCACAGTGCGACCGCGACAGCACATCGCATGGGGTATGCTCCAATACTAAGGTCCGCAGCCTAGCCACGGGCCTACTCGGACGAGTCGCTGGGGGCTTCGGGGTCCAGGATTCGGGCCTCGGTCTGCTTGATATGAACGTTCAGCTCGCGCACCTGGATACTGATGCGCATGCCGATGGGGCCCGAGGTGGACAGCTCACCGTATAGCTTCAGTTTCGCATCCCTCAGCGTACCCGTCGCCCGGTCGAGGGTCATCTCCAGGTAGTACTGGAGGGTGCCCTGTAGCGTACGCTCGTCTATCTCTGTATGGTACGGGAAACGGCCTTCCGAATCTACCTGTATCAGCGTCTCGTCGCCGAGTTCGAGCATGTCCGCGAACCGGTTCTCCGCCGTCACGGGAACGTAGTCTCCGTACGGATCGAAGGCGTCGTGACTCCCGTCCCAAGTGGCTCCTGGACGAGTCTCACGCTCAGGGAACACGAGCAGGCTCGAGGCGTACAGAACGGCAGCGGTGACATCGATCCCGGTCTCATCATCGTCATCGAGCTGCTCTGAGACGCTCGTTATCTGGCCCAACGGCGTGCGCTCCGCCGCAAGCGGATCGCCGATGTGTCGCGGGGGCTTCATTTTATCGTTGTAGTAGATCTCGCCATCGAGGATGGTGACCTCGATCGGAATGGGCTGTGCGAGGTCCGTGGACTCCCCCTGAACGGTCTGGTTCATGGCCATGTTGCCGTGGAACTGGATGTAGTCGCCTCGTGCTACCGCAGCGCCCGAGACCTCGACCTCGAAGTCCTGGGAATACCCCACTGGCGGCTGGAAGCGGAGAGTCTCTGCTCCGAGCGCCGCCACGGAGAGAAGAGCAACGGCCAGAAGTGGGAGGACACGGTGGGTGGCTCTCATCGCCTCACCTCGCGACGGTCTAGGCGCTAAGTACGCGAACGGCCCGAGCGAGGGGCCGGGCCGATGACAACCATATGGAGCCGACGGTCGGACTCGAACCGACAACCTGCTAATTACGAATCAGCTGCTCTGCCTATTGAGCTACGTCGGCTGGCCTGATCGGGGACTCAAGGCCCCAAGGCAAACGTAACAGTAGTCGGTCCGTTGGCTCGAGTCAAGATGGCGCTCGGCGCCCTGGCGCCCCCTCGAGGCGCCTTCTCTTGGACGCGCGTCCGCGCCTCCGGTTCCGCGTCACATCACAGTACTTCGGTGCCGATGCAGGCCTCATCCACTCGGAGGGAGGTTGCGTTCCCCGACTCGCGGTTCGGCCCGACGATGGTGCGCCGGCCGGCCTCTAGGTGGATACCCACCGCATTGCCCCGAAGCACGTTGTCAGCGATGCGGCAGTCTGTGGGGGGCTTGCTCGCTCCATTCGAGCCCGCCTGCACCACGCCCGTGCGGCACCCTTCGACGACGTTGTCCACCACTTCGACCCCGGAGCCATGATCGACCACGATGCCACCCTGGGCGCAGCATGCGATGGAGTTTCCGCGGATGCAGCCGCCACGGAGGTGGGCGAGGTAGAAGCCGCTGCGCGCATCCCGCACATGGTTTGCCAGCACCCTTGTGCCGTCGCAGTAAGCGACCTGGATGGCGGAGTGGGCCGCGCCGCTCACATCGTTGCTCGCGATGAGGTTCCCGTTAGACTGCTCGTTGTAGCGTGCGGTCAGGAGGATGCCGTGGGTGCAGCCGGGAAGGTCGTTCGACACGATCTCGTTCGAGTGGCAGCCATTGTTGATGGCGATGCCCGCCGCCTGCACCTGGTCGCCTGGTCGGGCACACGAAGCGCAGAGGTTGGACACGACCCGACAGTGACTGGCGCGATCGAGGTGGATACCCCACCCCGCGTTACGGCTACAGTCACACCCCAGCACGGCTGCGTCATCGGTCTTGTCCAGGGTAATGCCGTTCTGGCCGTCGGTAGCGACGCAATCACGGATGGTGCCGCCCTGGCATCGCTCGAACCAGATCCCTGTGCCGTATAGTCGCCACCCTGCCTTGTCGAAGAGGTCGATCCAGTTTACGGGGTCGTCCGGATCGAGGGCGTTCACGCTCTTGGTTCGGGTCCCCGTCGCTGAGACGCCCTCCACAGTCACGTCGGTACTGCTGAGAACATGCACCCCCACCTGGAACCCAACGGTGGTGAGCCCCACAATTCGCACCCGGCTCGACCCGATGACCCGGATCCCCACTCCCCGGCGACCATCCGCCGCCTCCTCGGCGCCGCACAGCACCACGCCGGAGCAGTCGATCACCGCATCCTCGGCACGCACGGTGATGACCGGCTCATCCTCCCCCACGGTGAAGGAGTAGCTCCCAGGCCGCAACACCACGGAGTCTCGGATCGCCAGTCCCCGCCGGGGTCTATGTGTCGCTCGGGTGTGCAAGGCTTCCCTCCCTCACCCACTGATTGTAGCCGTTCCGCAGACGAAGAGGAGCAGTGCCAGACCGGAGCCGAAGGCGGCGCCGCGGCCTGTCTCCGCCCAGGTATGGATGTCACCCTCGACGCGGCTCTGGGCGACGAGCAGGGCGAGGACCAGGGAGCCCGCAAGCACCCAGGGGTTCCAGGTGGTCAGGGTCAGAAGAGTGGCGATGTAGAAGGAGACCGTCGCGTGGCCGCTCACCCATCCGCCGCTCACGAAGGTCCCCTTGGCGATGCGCTCCTTGAAGATGATGATGAGCAGTGCGAGCATCACCAAGCCGCTGGCGCCCAGGCCTACCGCCGGCATCTCCCGCACGAACATGCTGCGGAGCATGTGTTCACGGGCGAGATCCGACTCTCCAGACACGGCAGCAATACCGGCCAGCACGAGGTTACCCAGATCGTCGAACCATCGCACGAAGAGGATCACGAACACTCCGATGGCGTAGACGCAGGTCGTGAGGACGATACCTGCCGCGATGTCCTTCACCCGTTTGGCTCGCTCGTCGTACTCGGAGGTGATCATGTCGACCAGGTCTTCCAAGGCTGTGTTCAGCATCTCGGCCACTATCACGATGAGGATGGCGGACCATACGAAGAGCAGCTCCAGGATCGGCAAGCGCATTAGAATGGCCCAGATCGTCACGAGCAGCGCGACCACGAAGTGGACGCGCATGTGCTTCTCGGTCCGGAAGACGGTCACCACGCCCTGACAGGCGTAGTCGAAGGACCGAGCGACCGCGCGCAGGCGGCCCCTTCGCTGTGCGGCTTCCTCTGGCCTCAAAGCTCCCGCACCTCCGCTGTATATTGCTCCTGTAGGCTGAACATGGCTCGCTCCTCCTCGACCGTGGCGTGGTCATGCCCCAGCAGGTGGAGAGTGCCGTGCACCGCGCAGAGGACCAGTCCGTCTAGAGCGTCTCCCCCCTGCCCCGGCGCCACGCACTCCGGCGCGAGCATCACATCGCCCAACGCCACAGGCGGTCCATGGGGGTCGCCTGGCGGCGCATCCGTCGGGAAAGACAGAACATCCGTCGGTGACGGCTCCGCCCTCCACGTCGCGTTGAGTTCCGCCATGGCCTCCGCACCGATGATGGAGAGCCCGACCGAGCAGCGCCGAGCGGCCGCCCCCAGCTCCTCCGTCAGGACATGGCGGACCGCCCGTTCGAGCCGCGCGATCCAGCCCGGCGGGAGCGTCACCTCCTCAATGACGATGAGCTCTATCACGGCGATCGAGCCGTTCCTTCATCGCTCGCGGCCTCGGCCCGTGGCCTGGGCGTCCGAGCGTTGGTTGGCTCATTGGCGTCTGGGTACTCGATCCGTGAGTGGTAGATGCCAAGGAGGGACTTGGTCAGTGAGGCCTCGACCGCCTTGATCTCCCGCATCGTCATGGGGCACTCGTCGAGCTGACCGTCGGCGATCTTGCCCTCGATGATTCGATGGATCTGAGACACGATGGCGTTGCGAGTCGTGTCCTGCAGACTCCGCACCGCCGCCTCCACCGCGTCGGCCAACATGAGGACGCCGGTGGCTACCGAGCGTGGCTTGGGGCCGGGGTAACGGAAGCCTGATTCATCGTCCCTGTCGTGCCCCAGTTCCTGAGCGCGATGGTAGAAGTAGGCCACCAGGGTCGTCCCGTGATGCTCTCTGATGCAGTCGACAATCGGCCGAGGCAGCCTGTGTTCCTCAGCCAGATCCACCCCTGCCTGCACATGCTCGATGATGGAGCGGGCCGACAGCGTTGGCGACATCGTGTCATGGGGGTTCGCGCGACCCGCCTGGTTCTCCACGAAGAGGTGAGGGCGGTGCATCTTCCCGATGTCGTGGTAGAGAGCGCCGACGCGGACGAGCAGCGCTTCGTACTTCCGCCCGATGTCCTTCGCTGCATTGCCCGCGATGCTGGAGACGATGAGAGAGCCGTGGTAGGTGCCTGGCGCCTTTGCCAGGAGCGACTCCAGGAGGGGGTGGCTGGGATCGGACAACTCCAGGAGGCGCATATCCGTCACCGTCTCCAAGGAGTACTCCAGCATTCGGGCCGCCAGGTGGCCGCAGAAGATCCCCGTGAGTCCCGCCAGGAGCGCCCACCGAGCCCGGGCCGCCAAGTCAGCCGCAGAGAACGTCTCGCCGCTCAGACCCGCACGCCGCTCCAGGTAGAGGTCCACGAACCCGATGGCCACGAAGGCGAACACCGAGCTGGCGAGGCCGATCAGCGTCACCTGGGTGAGCCGATAGGTGAGGTACCGCTTCGCCAGCATCCCCGCGACCCCGCCCGCTAGGACCGCCCACATGCCGTGGAGGCTGTGTGGCCCCGAGACCAGCATGAAGCACACGAGCAGGATCCCCTGTAGACAAGCTGCCGAGAAGTGCCCCAGCAGCAGGGTCGCGGCGAGTACCGCGAACTGGGTGAGCGCGTAGCCCGCGTACGGCAGGTTGTCCTGGTTGAGCAAGACGTTGAAGGCGATGGTGGGTACCGCGATCAGGAGAGCCAAAGCCGCCAGTCGGCGCGTCTTCGCCAGACTCTCGGGCTCGAAATGGTGGATGAGAAGCAGGGTGAGGATCAGGGCGAAGATCGCCATGCCGAAGTCCAGCAGCCTTGCGACCCAGTCAGTTCTCTCGCTGGCCACCATGCCCAGGGCCCGAAGCTGCCGAATGTCCTCGGCATCCACCACGGTGCCTTGCGCCACGATCAGCTCGCCGCGCTTCACGGACTTCATGATCGGCTTCACTTCGGCGGATACCCTGTCCCGCTCCGCCTGTGTCGCCACGTGATCGTAGATGGAGTTCGGCACGATGCACGCCTCGCACACTTGCACGAGCGCGTTCCTTACCCCCGCGACGTTAGGGATGCCGAGGGCCCGCACATCGGCCCAGTAGCCGATCCGCTCTCTGGCATGAACCCGGGCCGCGTCCATCTCATCGTCCCGGACCTCCCGCTCCTCGTTCACTCGGCTCAGCGCCCGCTGGCACGCCTCGCGGAAGGCAGCGCGGTCCTCGGTGGCCATACCAACGACGAAGCCGAAGGCGTCCAGGGGCGGTCGAGCGATGGGGTCGAGCGTGTCCCACCCCGCCTGGATGATCGGGTCGGTGGGCCCTTCCCCGTCGTCCTCGGCGCTCTCGTCCTCCGTCGTCCGATCCGAGACCCGCTCCTCCCGAGATAAGCGGAGGTCCTCGGCCGTCATCTCCGCCGCCGCCATGATGCCGCTGAGTCGCTTGGACATCTCCTGGTAGGCTTCGGACCGTTGCCCCACGTAGATCTTGGTGACGCCCTGGGCTGCCTGCTCCCGCGCTTCCTCCGTCGCTTCTTCGTCCTGCCAGGTGTCGTCGCGGGGCGAGTACACGTTCCGCGGGGCGATGACACCTTCTTGGAGATCGCTGTGGAGGGGCGAGAGGCTGTACACGGCCGCCATACCGACAGCCAGCGCAAGCCCCAGCATGATGGCGGGCCGCTTGTCGAACCCCGTCACGATCCGCTCATACCGCATGCGACGGAGCCGGCCTTGGGCTGTCCGATGGTGGCGCTTCTCCTTGTCATTCGCTGGCCGCATCGGACTCCTCACCCCGCTCCGCATCGGCGCGATCGTAGGCGCGGATGATCCGGCGCACCAGTGGATGGCGCACCACATCCTCGTCACCCAGCGCGATGTGTGCGATCCCGTCGATACCGCCCAGGAGTTCCCTGGCCTGCTTGAGGCCCGAACGCTTGCCCGCGGGCAGGTCTACCTGGGTCACGTCGCCCGTGACAACGATCTTCGACGAGTATCCCATACGGGTTAGGAACATCTTCATCTGCGCTTCGGTTGTGTTCTGAGCCTCATCGAGGATGATGAAGGCGTCATTCAGGGTACGGCCCCGCATGTAGGCCAGGGGTACCACCTCGATGGCGCCCCGCTCCAGCATCTTCTGGGCGCGCTCCATGCGCATCATGTCGTAGAGGGCATCGTAGAGTGGCCGAAGGTAGGGATCCACCTTCTCCCTCAGGTCTCCGGGGAGGAAGCCCAGGCTCTCCCCGGCCTCGACCGCGGGCCGACTCAGGATCAGCCGCTCGTACTGCTTCGCGGCCAGGGACGCCACGGCCATGCCCATCGCCAGGTACGTCTTGCCGGTGCCCGCCGGCCCGATGCTGAAGGTCACACCGTGACGCTCGATCGCCTCGACGTAGCGAAGCTGACCAAGGGTGCGGGGCCGAATCCTTCGGCCCTTCTCGGTGACTAGGACGGTCTTGTCCAGGAGGTGCTCCACTACGGGGACCTCCCCGCCCAGTGCCATCCGCAGAAGATACTCGGCGTCCGGGCCCGTGAGAGTGTGGCCCTTTCGGACTGCCGATACCATACTCTCCAGTAGGCTGAAGACGGTATCCAGCTCCGGCCCCTCGCCCTCGACGCGCACCTCCTGGCCCCGCGCCGTTACTCGAGGAGAGGCCATCGCGTTGAGGGTCTTGAGGACCTCGTCCCCGTCGCCGAGGAGCGCGCGGACCTCGCCATCGGTGGCGAGCTGGATCGACTTCGTCATCGGGTCCCCCGTAGCGTTGCTGCGCTCGAATGGGAGTGTACGAAGGCCCCCACGGCCCGTCAACTCGGCCCCCGGCCCGTGCCGCCACGGTTGACCCACCTCCGCTCCCTCCCTACACTGCGGGTGTCGAAGGACGCGGGCGAAGGGACGCCATTACATGGCCCTAGCTCTATCCTGCACGCCGCTCCATGAGGTCAGGCCCTCCGTTGAGGCGAGCGACAATGCACTCCTCCTCCGCGTCGAGGCGCCCGGGCCCGCCGCGCCCCGGACCCTCCCCCTTGCCTTCGCGATACTCCTCGATACAAGCGGCTCCATGGAAGGGCCCCGCCTGGAGTGCGCCGTCGAAGGCATCCTCCGAGCCGTCAGCCACCTCGCCCCCACCGACAGCGTGGCCCTGATCGGCTTCGATAGCCGCGCCCGGGTGCTCCGTCCCCTTGCTCCCCTCGGAGCCGGTGATGCCCTCGCCACGGCCCTGCGGCGCGTGCGAGCCGGCGGGGCAACTCGACTCGTCGCCGGACTGGAGGCGGCCCTCGATCAACTACGAGCCGCCCAGCCGCACCACGCCCTCCGGCGCCTGATCCTCATCTCCGACGGCGCGCCGAGCCACGGACCCCGAGATGTTACCGGCTTCTCCGATCACTTGCGCGCCCTGCGCGAGGCCCATGTGAGCATCTCCACGGTGGGGTTGGGCGATGAGTTCGACGAGGAGCTTCTGGCAGGCTTGGCCGCGTCCACCGGTGGGCGGTACGCGTACGTGATGCCCCGGGAGGACCCCGCCGAGGCACTGCTACAGGCCATCCAGGCCGTCAATCAGGCGGCCCTCGCCGACGCCACCATGAGCCTCCGATGTCTGCGGTGGAACAACCTGCAAGAAGATGGCGGAATGTGGGATGCCCGACTCCCGGACATCCGCGTAGGCTCCCGCTACGAGGCGGTCGTACCCCTCAGCCATGAGCCCCGACCCGCGGGCGACTACGTCGTCGCCACGGTGGCCGTCACCGGAAGCGATCCGACCTCGGGGGAGACCGTCACCCTCGACACCCAAGCCCTCGTCGCCTTCTGGCCCCACGTTCTTGAGGAGCGTCCGCCCGATGCAGAGGTCACCGCCGCTCGCCTCGTCCGTGGTGGGGAAGGCATCCTCACTCGCACCATCGCAGACATCCGCGCCCGTCGCCTCAGTCAGGGCCAGGTGACTGAGCGAATCGAGGGGGCCGGCGCCGCCTTCGCCGCGGGAGGCCGACAAGATCTCGCCGATCGAGCCTACGCGGCCGCCGCGCGGTTCCGGGATGGCGCCCTCGCCGGGCCGAACAAATGGCTGACTGAGATCGTCCTAGATGTGAGGATCGGGCCAGCCCCCTGAGCCGGGGCTTGCGTACGGCCGCAGAGCCGTCCTCACGGGGAGGGACGGAGATCATGAGCGAGACTAGCGACCAGACCTACTATGAGATCCTGGGGGTCACTCCCGACGCCACATCCGAGGAGATCACCGACGCCTATCGGCTCCTCGTCCGACGCAATGCTGACGACAAGCCCCTCTTCGACCGGATCACGGAAGCGTACATGGCTCTGGCCGACGCCCAGTCTCGCCGTCAGTACGATCAGGCCCTGGGCCATCGAATGCGCCATGCCGCATCCGCGCCTCACACGCCAGAGGCCGAGTCGCAGCACGAACAAGCGGAGCAGGTCTGTCCCGCCTGCGGGTCTAAGAACGCCGCGGGCAACCACTTCTGCGGAGTCTGCGGCCTCGTCCTTCGCGGTCCCGCCCACGCCAGCGGACGCCCCAAACTCGGCATTGGAGTCATCCATCTCCCCGATGGCGACCAGATCACCGTCGAGCATGGAGAGGTGCTGCTCGGACGCTCCGCCAAGTGCAGCATCGTTCTGTCGGGCGACCGCTACGTGAGCTCCCAGCACGCCAAGATCCAGTGCCTCATGGGCATCTTCACGATCCAGGACCTGGGCTCCACAAATGGCAGCTTCTTGAACGGCGAGCGGCTTGCCGAGGGCAAGAACGCCAAGCTCCGGGATGGCGATGTGATCGTGCTCGGGCGAACCGAGATCAAGTTCGAGATCCGCTGACAAGAGCTGGGCTGGGCCGCGGCAACTGTCGCGATTCCGGCGCCGACGCTTGCCACGTCACTCCCCGTGGAGAGCGGCGCTGACCGACAGCCGCTCCGTGAGCCACGCCAGGTTGAAGCGGTAGTGCTGGCGGCTGCTCAGGAGGTGGATCGTCCCACGGCTGTCCTGGATCGCCGTCAGGTAGCCCCGCGGCTCCGCCTCCGTCTCACTCAGCGTGAACGGCGCCCCATCCGTCGTTTCGAGGGTCCGACCGCTCCCATCCGCAATGAGTCGCGCCACGCGCCAGGTCTCGCCCTCATCCTCGCTGAGCGCGGCGAAGAGGCCCGAGCCGACGATCGGCTCCCCATCCAACCCCGGGACCTCCACCGCAGCCGCGAAACTCGCGAAGAACAGAGGACCCTCCCGCAGGCGGATGAGCGCCAGTCGCTGGCCACCCGATATGGGCGGGAACGGGCTCGCCCGGAACTCCCACGTCGCCCCAAGGTCCCGGCTGACGCTGAGCGGCATGCGACCGTCGATGGTGTCGCCGCGGCCCAGCGCCAAGAGGCTCCCGCCCGCGATCTCCACCACCCCGGCATGGATCCCCGCGATCGTCCCGCCGGTGTCAGCCCAGGTCGCGCCCTCGTCATGGCTCACCTGGAGCGCCGTGCCCCCATCGCCGCCCGTGACCGCGTCGCAGGGAAGCAGCAGAGCACCCGACGAGTGCCGGATCGCGCTATCGATGGGCATATGCCGCAGGCCGTGATCGGGGGTAACGATCCGGCCCGGTGACCACGTCGCCCCGCTGTCCGTCGAGACCCGCTGGACGATGACGCAGTTGCCCCACGTCGCCGCCGCCGAGACGCAGATCCACTGCAGGATCCGCCCGTCCTCGAGCCTCAGGAAGGCGTTCGACTCCTCCGTCCGGTCCGGCGCGTCCCACATGAGCTCCGCCGGCTCCCACGCCTCGCTCCCCAAGCGCAATCGGCTCGCGACCACGCTCGTCTCCCGGCCGGCCTCCTCCACGCACGAATACCATGCGGCGAGCAGATCGCCGTTCGGGCACTCGACCACCGCCGGCACGTGGTTGTGCTGCGACCACAGCGGCCCCATGCTCCCCGAGGGGATGCGCACGGTCGGCAGGGGCGGCGCGAACCAAGGTTCCGCGGGCGTGGGCTCGGCGGGGCGTGGCGCCGCTGACACATCCCGCTGATGGAGCGGCAGGGGCTGGGCCGGCGCGGCATCGAGTTCTGGCAGTTCCCCCATGACGACTCGGAAGCCGATGTACCAGCTCCGCTCGCCTGGAAGGGCGCCCTGACGGTTGGCCGATCGGAGGTAATAGGCCTCCGTGGAGTGGCTCCCGCCTCGCGTCACCCGGAACTCGCCCTCCGCCGGCCCCACGGGGTTCACCCGATCGCCCACCGGGTACGGGCCATACCAGTCCAGGCACCACTCCTCCACGTTTCCGTGGGTGTCGTAGAGGCCCCACGGGTTGGGAGGGCTCTGCGCCACGCGGAGGCTCACGACGTCCTCGGCGGAACTCCGCTCCGGGTCCGGGTACCAACTGCGCCGCTGGTTCTTGCCATAGGCCTCCGGCCACGCGTCACCGGTCCAGAAGGCCGTCGTCGTCCCCGCCCGGCAGGCATACTCCCACTCCGCCTCGGTCGGCAGCCGGTAGGGCCTGCCCTCGCGCTCTGAGAGCCACTCGCAGAACCCTACTGCATCGTCCCAGGAGACGAACACGGCGGCCTCGTCATCCTCCCGCGAGAACCCCTGCTTGCCCCGCAGGACCCGATGGGCTGGGTCATAGGCCTCGTACTGCGCGTTCGTGACCTCCGTCGCCGCGATGTGGAACGGCTGCGACAGCGTCACGCGGTGGTCGGGCCGCTCATCGACGTCACCGTGGCGCAGATGCGCCCGCGTCGTGACGGCCTCCGGCAACGCGTCCCCCCGGCTGCCCATGATGAACTCGCCGGGCGGAAGGGGGATCAGCGTCATGCCGAGGCTGTTCGTGATGGGTTCCTGAGCCACGAGGGGGCCTCCCAGCCAGAGGGATGCGACGCACAGCAGAGCCAGCCGAGCACGCCCCGGGCGCCAGCCGACAGGTGCGGCTGTCTGGAGAGGCCCTGCCATCGGAGACGCTAGGCCTTGCGAACCGAGGCGTAGCGCTGGGAGGCGTACTCCCAGTTCGCGATGTTCCACCACGCCGCCACGAAATCGGCCCGAGCGTTCTTGTACTTCAGGTAGTAGGCGTGCTCCCAGACGTCGATGACCATGAGCGGGATGACTCCCTGCACCGCCAGGTCCTGATGCTTCTCCGCCTGCAGGATCATCAGAGTGTCCGTCATGGGGAAGTAGCCGAGGATGCCCCAGCCGCTCGCCTCCACCGCTACCGTCGCAGCCGTGAGCTGCTGTCGGCACGCCTCCACCGAGCCGAAGCTCGCATCGATGGCGCGCACGAGTTCCGCTGTCGGGGCCGAGCCGCCGGGCGTCATGCCGAGCCAGAAGAGCGTGTGGAGCACGTGGCCGGAGCCATGGAAGGCGAGTTCGCGCTCCCAGTGCTTGATCTCCGACGCGGGCCGATCGCCCGCGCGAATCGCCGCCAGCGCCGTCAGGGCCGCGTTCGCCCCCGCCACGTAGCCCGCATGATGCTTATCGTGATGCAGTGTCACCGTCTCGGCGTCGTAGTGGGGTTCGAGCGCGTCGTAGGCGTAGGGCAGGTCGGGCAGCACGAACTCGCTGCCGTTCCAGCCCAGGTTGCACGGGTCCTCCCACTCTTGTGCGCGCAGGGCGTCCGCGGCGATGCCGAGGCCCCCCGCAGCCGCGGCTCCCGCGGCCATGTTGCGCAGCGCGTCCCTCCGATCGATGCGACCCACCGGTCAGCTCCCCTCTCACTCCTTGCGCGGTTGGTGCGGCCCTATGACCGCCAGGAGCCCCTTCGCCTTGGGCGCGCGGCGCCCTTCCGCGGACCTACCGCCCCTCCAGGTACCGCCGCGTCCAGGGGCACACCGTGATGCAGATGCCGCAGATCGCGTGGCTGATCCTCAGGCGGTCCCGGGCCCGGAGGCACGCCTCGCGGCACTTCCGCACATCCAGAAGCTCCTCCCGCGGCATCCCGGGGCTCCATTCGGCCCCCGTCGCCGCTCGTGCCGGGCAGGCGCTTACGCAGAGGCCGCACACGCCGCAGAGGGAGCGATCCATCGGGGCGGCCACGGGGAGGTCCGCGTCCGTGAGCACCGTCGCGAGCCGCAGCGCCGAGCCGAAGGACTTCGTTACGAGCAGCCCCGTGCGGCCGATCCAACCCAGCCCCGCCAAGGTCGCCACGATCTCGTGCGGCGCCGGCGTGGAGAGATCCGCGGCCAGCTCCCCCGAGGTCGCGGGGAGGGGCGCCGCCGTCGCCCCCAGGTCCCGCAGCCACCGGGCCGCCGCCTCGGCGATCTCATCGAGGAGGCCGTTCGCCCGCTCGCACTCGCCGGCGTACTCCAGCGTCGGGCCGGTCAGGATGTCGGAGACTATCTCCTGGTCGAGAGCCACGGCGACGGCTACCCCACGCGGCAGGCCCTGCCGTGGTTCGGGAGAGATGCCGCTGAGATCCGCGACGCCGACCAGGGAGGCCCCACGATCTACGAGGAACCGTTGGAGTTCGTCCACGGCGATCACCGTGGGGGAAGTGCGCCGCGAGCGGTCGAGGTCCTTCAGCGTGACCGCCGTCGCCGGACTCAGTTCGCGGCGAGGCCGCGAACGCTAGAAGTGCTTCGTCGCGAAGGCCCGCCCTGAGTGGGACTTGAGGTAGCGCTCGAAAGCGATCGCCTTCTCCTTGGACCGGAACATGATGGAGGTCTCTACCACCTACGGTCGGTACTTGGCGGTGTGCTCACAGAGCCCCGCGTTATGGGCCTGGAGCCTGCTCCGGAGATTGCTGGTGATGCCTGTGTAGTGCCGCTCGGGTTCGGACTCGCTCCGGAGGATGTAGACGTAGTGAAACCTGGCCACTGGAAGCTCGCTCGGCAAAGCCATCGTCGGAACGCTCGCCCCCTGCTCTAGGCGCCCACTGGCACTCCACCGCGCAGTCCACGGCCCAACTCGCAACCAACTGGCACTCCACCGCGCAGTCCACGGCCCAACTCGCAACCAACTGGCACTCCACCGCGTAGTTCACGGCCTAACCCGCGACCACCCGGCACGCCAGGGCGTAGTCCATCGCTCAACCCGCACCCACCCGGCACGCCAGGGCGTAGTTCACGGCCTAACCCGCACCCATCCGGCATGCCAGGGCGTAGTCCATCGCTTAGCCTCAGGAACTGGCATGCCAGGGCGTAGTTCACGGCGAAGCCGTGAACGAAGCCTGGTGGAGGCGGCGGGAATCGAACCCGCGTCCGAAGTGAGAGCCCGGCCACATCTACGAGTGTATCCCGCGTTTTGGGTTCGCCGGGGCCACGCCCGCGGGCGGGCTTAGATCCCGGCTAGCCTACCTGGGGTGTCCCTCGCGCCGGGTAGACGGCAACGCTCGGTAAGCCGCTGTTTATGACGCCCTGTCCCCAGCCCATCGGCCAAACCGGGGAGGACGAGCGGCCTAAGCCGCTAGCGCCAGGTTGTTGTTGGCGGTTGTTGTTTCCCTACCAAGTTTACGAGATGGTAGGCCGCTCGACTCGCAGTGACCGTCGCTCCAGCACTCCGTCGAGACCGGTCGCCCCCACGTCGCTGGACCATCTGCAGTATACCCCGCCCGCGCGCCGGGGCAACCGGTGACGCCCTCTCCCGCGTGCATGTCACGGCGTCTCGCCAGGGCGAAGCCCGGAGCGAAGCCGCACCGTCCAGGGGGCTTCGCCCCCTGGACCCCAACTGCTGTAAGTGGTAAAGCCGCTAAGCCGCAAGCCGTAATCAGAGATCCCTGGCGACGCGAAACCCACCGTCGTCGAACCCGTTGAGGTTGTAGTCGCGGCAGGCGCAACGGAAGTACGCCCCAACGCTCTCCTCCCACGAGCCGCCGCGCAACACTCGATACTCGCCTCTGGGAGGCGCGGACAGGTCCCCGCGCGCGTAGTACCCGTAAGCCCCCGCGTCATACCAGTCCTCGCACCACTCCCACACGTTCCCCGCCATGTCGAACAGACCATAGGGACTGCGTCCGTCGGGGTATGAGCCCACCGGCGCGGAACCGTCGTCGACGCCGTTCCGGCAGAGCGTTGGGTCCCATACATACCCCCAGGGGTAATCCCGTCCATCCGTGCCCCGAGCCGCCTTCTCCCACTCCAGCTCCGACGGCAGCCGCAACCCGGCCCATTCGCAGTACGCTTGCGCGTCCTCCCAACTCACACAGACCACGGGGTGCTCCGCCATCGCCGGGTCCGTGTACCAGTCATTGCAGAGCTCGCTCGTGTCATACCCCGTCGCGGCCACAAAACGCTTCCACTGGGCGTTCGTCACCTCGTACGCGCCCATGTAGTACTCGGGCAGCGACGCGCGGAACTGCGGGCGCTCGTCGTCATATCCCTCACCCTCGGGTGAACCGAAGACGGCCTCGCCCTCGGGGATGGGCACGAGGATGCTCCCGTCCTTCTCGTTCACCACCGCGCCCAGCGCCTCCAGATCCTCGCGAATCTCCGCAGGCGGAACGTGCATCGCCTTCGTGAGGTCCGCGGTGAGATCGCCGTGCGCCAGGTGCTGCGCCACCGCCGTATCCCTGAGCGTGCGATCGGTTCCGCCCTGCTCGGCCTGCCCTGTCGCCGCCCTCCCGTACGAGATGCCTGCCGCGCTCAGCGACAGAGCCAGAACCACGAGCACGACCAACCCCGACCGGTAATACATCTCAAACTCCCATTCCTGGTCTTTCGACACCAGACACTGTGCGACTGCGATCACGGTACCGTTCCGCACGTGTTCCGGGCCCGTGTCCCGCCTTCCCTCGCGCCGGGTAGACGGCAACGCTCGGTAAGCCGCTGTCTATGACGCCCTGTCCCCAGCCCATCGGCCAAACCGGGGAGGACGAGCGGCCTAAGCCGCTAGCGCCAGGTTGTTGTTGGCGGTTGTTGTTCTCCTACCAAGTTCACGAGATGGTAGGCCGCTCGACTCGCAGTGACCGTCGCTCCAGCACTCCGTCGAGACCGGTCGCCCCCACGTCGCTGGACCATCTGCAGTATACCCCGCCCGTGCGCCGGGGCAACCGGTCACGCCCTCTCCCGCGTGCATGTCACGGCGTCTCTCGCCAGAGCGAAGCCCGGAGCGAAGCCGCACCGACCAGGGGGCTACGCCCACTGGACCCCAACTGCTGTAAGTGGTAAAGCGGCTAAGCCGCAAGCCGTGATCAGAGATCCCTGGCGACGCGAAACCCTCTGACGCCGCACCAGCTGTCGTAGCTGCGGAGGGCGCAACGGCAGTACGCCTCACTGCAGTTGCTCCACGCCCCGCCGCGCAACACTCGATACTCGCCTCTGGGAGGCGCGGACAGGTCCCCGCGCGCGTAGTACCCGTAAGCCGCCGCGTCATACCAGTCCGCGCACCACTCCCACACATTCCCCGCCATGTCGAACAGACCATAGGGACTGCGTCCGTCGGGGTATGAGCCCACCGGCGCGGAACCGTCGTAGCCTCCGACGCCGTTCCGGCAGAGCGTTGGGTCCCATACATCGCCCCAGGGGTAATCCCGTCCATCCGTGCCCCGAGCCGCCTTCTCCCACTCCAGCTCCGACGGCAGCCGCAACCCGGCCCACTCGCAGTACGCAGCCGCGTCCCCCCAGTTCAAGTCCGCCACAGGGTAGTCCTCACAGTCCAGCGGGATCCGCCCATTGGGCCAGGGCACACCGTACCCCGTCTCGTCCGCGAACCGCTTCCATTGCGCGTTCGTCACCTCGTACGCGCCCATGTAATACTCGGGCAGCGACGCGCGGAACTGCGGGCGCTCGTCGTCATATCCCTCACCCTCGGGTGAACCGAAGACGGCCTCGCCCTCGGGGATGGGCACGAGGATGCTCCCGTCCTTCTCGTTCACCACCGCGCCCAGCGCCTCCAGATCCTCGCGAATCTCCGCAGGCGGAACGTGCATCGCCTTCGTGAGGTCCGCGGTGAGATCGCCGTGCGCCAGGTGCTGCGCCACCGCCGTATCCCTGAGCGTGCGATCGGTTCCGCCCTGCTCGGCCTGCCCTGTCGCCGCCCTCCCGTACGAGATGCCTGCCGCGCTCAGCGACAGAGCCAGAACCACGAGCACGACCAACCCCGACCGGTAATACATCTCAAACTCCCATTCCTGGTCTTTCGACACCAGACACTGTGCGACTGCGATCACGGTACCGTTCCGCACGTGTTCCGGGCCCGTGTCCCGCCTTCCCTCGCGCCGGGTAGACGGCAACGCTCGGTAAGCCGCTGTCTATGACGCCCTGTCCCCAGCCCATCGGCCAAACCGGGGAGGACGAGCGGCCTAAGCCGCTAGCGCCAGGTTGTTGTTGGCGGTTGTTGTTCTCCTACCAAGTTCACGAGATGGTAGGCCGCTCGACTCGCAGTGACCGTCGCTCCAGCACTCCGTCGAGACCGGTCGCCCCCACGTCGCTGGACCATCTGCAGTATACCCCGCCCGTGCGCCGGGGCAACCGGTCACGCCCTCTCCCGCGTGCATGTCACGGCGTCTCTCGCCAGAGCGAAGCCCGGAGCGAAGCCGCACCGACCAGGGGGCTACGCCCACTGGACCCCAACTGCTGTAAGTGGTAAAGCGGCTAAGCCGCAAGCCGTGATCAGAGATCCCTGGCGACGCGAAACCCTCTGACGCCGCACCAGCTGTCGTAGCTGCGGAGGGCGCAACGGCAGTACGCCTCACTGCAGTTGCTCCACGCCCCGCCGCGCAACACTCGATACTCGCCTCTGGGAGGCGCGGACAGGTCCCCGCGCGCGTAGTACCCGTGTGATCTTCGCCGGGCAGATGAGCGGATATGGCGACAGGTCCCCGCGCGCGTAGTACCCGTAAGCCCCCGCGTCATACCAGTCCGCGCACCACTCCCACACATTCCCCGCCATGTCGAACAGACCATAGGGACTGCGTCCGTCGGGGTATGAGCCTACCGGCGCGGAACCATCGTAGCCTCCGACGCCGTTCCGGCAGAGCGTTGGGTCCCATACATCGCCCCAGGGGTAATCCCGCCCATCCGTGCCCCGAGCCGCCTTCTCCCACTCCAGCTCCGACGGCAGCCGCAACCCGGCCCACTCGCAGTACGCGGCCGCGTCCCCCCAGTTCAAGTCCGCCACAGGGTAGTCCTCACAGTCCAGCGGGATCCGCCCATTGGACCAGGGCACACCGTACCCCGTCTCGTCCGCGAACCGCTTCCATTGCGCGTTCGTCACCTCGTACGCGCCCATGTAGTACTCGGGCAGCGACGCGCGGAACTGCGGGCGCTCGTCGTCATATCCCTCACCCTCGGGAGAACCGAA